>ERZ1034719.27-NODE-27-length-117825-cov-34.548934_pt1 | contig 117825 bp, 92 predicted proteins | sample MGYA00520703_ERZ1034719 | MGnify/ENA primary metagenome ERZ1034719 (study PRJEB33766, sample SAMN09781716) | gut metagenome | biome: gut microbiome | host: Homo sapiens | place: Madagascar | study: EMG produced TPA metagenomics assembly of the PRJNA485056 data...
TGCAAATTTTTTCGCAACTTTTTTTTGACTTTTTTGCAAACTTTTTTTGCCCTCAGCGCACTCAGATACCATAACAGACTATATTACACGGCATTACGAAGCAGTGCCCGAAAATGAAATTTTCCAACAAAAATTTCCGCCGGAGACGATAACGCCACCGACGGAAAAAATATTTGATTTCAACACTACTTTGCAGTTGTGTAAGGAACAACGAAAACCAATTCGTATGTTCCCGGCTGATAGAATTTGACATTGGTACGGATACGGACATACCAGCCATCCCTGCCGCCGTTGTAATCATCATCCGGCCAGTTTGCGTTCTTAGGAATCTTGCCGGCCTTGTTGGCAGCCTTGAGAGAAGTCCAATCAAGATTGCTAAAGTCTTTGTAAATCGCCCCACGTATATAAGAATATGTCAGCCCTACTGGCCAAGGGGTATAAGGAAACTCCAAATATAGCCCTTCCTCTGCTTTGTTCGGTTTTGCCGAATTGTAGTTCGCACCGACTTGAGGAAGATTCTTCCGGTTCACAGAGTAGTCGATATAACTCGTAGTCGTAGAATATGTGGCATATTCCTCAGGATTGAAGAGCTTGCCGTTCTTGTCGTACATTTTCACATAGACGCGGATTCCCACAGATGGTTCGTCGCTGAGCTTGCGGATTGCCATATTCTTCTCCCTGCCGTTGTCCTTGTAGATATTATCCCGTCGGGTGGAGAAATTAACGGCAGCATCGTTTATCTGGTCATAGTACGGGAAAGTATTGGAAGGCGTGCCCTTGTCATCCTTACCAACGATGCAGATTCCGTTCACCATGTCCGTGAGTTCGAAATCCACCGCAGACTCACCACCGGTTCCCTTTTCGATCTTGAGAATCGCATAGTCCTCAAGAAAGACAGAACCTTTAGAATTGGAAACGCTGACATCGACGTGATAGATGTCACCCTCCTTGAGGCCGATATTGGCGGTCGATTCCATTGCACGGAGCTGGCCGTTAGTCTCGTTTATCATCAGCGGAGTAAGCGTAGCATCAGTAAGTTTGGACATCACCTGTTCGAGGGTCTTGTCCGTGAGGTAGTCGTAAGGAGCCGCCCAGAGCCTTGTCGGGAATCCCCGAAAGAAGCCTTCGACGCGGTTTCCCTTCTCGTCGCGGATATTCTCGATTCTGAACTTGCATGGACGAGTAGAATTGTCAAGCCACGCGGTGCTGGAAGCCACCTTGGCGCCGAGCGCGACATACATAGTGTCCGAACCCTGAAGCCTTATGCCTTCGCCGATATATCCCTGTACCTTCGGCTCCTTGAAGCATGAGGACACAGACAAGATGAGGACAAATGCCGCGAGAATATATTTAATCGTATATTTCTTCATATCCATAATTTGTTATATGTTACTTGTCGTCGGCGTGTTTGCCGAAGAAGAAAAGACTGTGATAGTAAAAGTGCTCGTTGTAGCTGGAGTCGCCGCAATAGACGATGTGAATCACGCCTGTGTTCGTGTGAATATCGGAGACCATCATCCTGTAGCTTTGGTCGCACTCGTCGTTGTCCGGAGTGAGGGTGGCGCGCTCCAGGTAGGTAAGCTCCCAGTTCGTACCCCTCTTGAAGAGAACGTGGATGAGTTTCGGAGTGGTGAGCAGGAAGTTCGAGTACTGGAAACCGGCGCCCGCCACATTACCGCCGTCGTAGGCCGAGCCTGGGTCGGTATTGGTTTCGTCAAGGGTGAGGTGAATCTCCTGCTTCCCGTCGATGGATGTGAGATAGACTCCCTCCTCAGGGATATCCTCGCGTCCCCACTTGCCGGGATAGATGTACATTCCCATCTGGGAGAGGTCGGCTGCGGTCATATCCTCAAGTTTAAACTCTACTGCGCCCTCGACACCATTGCGGAATCCGTAGTTCTTGCGGCGGATGTAGCGGTTCACAGAGTATTTAGACGGGCTGATGACCGTAACGTCGCCGTTTATGGCATCCTTGAGCCCCGCCTTCTCGAAAAGCTGGGCGACAACTGTAGTATTCTCGTCCTGAAGCAAATATTCATAGGTCGTCATATCGAACTTGTTCGTCTCGTTTATCGTGCCTCCGATGACGTCGGTGCGGCATGATGACAGAACCGGAGCGATGACGGCCGCAATAATCATATATTTGAAAAATCTTTTCATATTCCTATGCGTTTAATTTGATTACCACCTTGTCTTGCCGTCCCAATATGGAGTCTGGCTTATGAGAGGATTCATCTTCATGATTGACGAGGATACCGGCCAGTAATAGCCTTCCTGCTTGTATTTCGCAGGGGCCATAAGGTGGTCGTTCGGGAAATAGTTATTGCGGACCATGTCGAAGTAGAGACAGCCCTCTCCGAAAAGCTCGGCTATCCTCTGTTGCATGATTTCGTCGGCGAGGCCGGAGTCGTCGCCCTTGTAATCGCCAATCTTCGCTCTTCCGCGGATGTCGTTCACGATGGCCGCGGCCTTTCCGTACTGCTTGTTGCGGACATAAGCCTCGGCGAGGAGGAGCATAATGTCGGTGTAGCGAAATACGGGGATGTTGGCCTCAGCGAAGTAGGCGACATATTCATCGACCTTTTTATCCTTGTCGGCCGTAAACATCGCATATTTCGTTAGCCATGTGACCTTTGTTCTGTCGTTCTCCGCGCCACCGGTATCGTTCACAGGCTCGTTGTACTCGGAATCCCAAGCATCAAAGAAGAGTTTCGGACGGATGTCACCGGTCTGTGTCGCAAAATCATATTCCGGATACATCTTTGCCTTCTGGCTCGCCGGAACCCAGTCAATCTGTGTTGAGCGGTCCTTCATCGGGTCGCCATCAAAAGACTCCATCTTGCAGGTTCGGGCTGTGACTCCTGCCATATCGGCACGGTAGGACTCGCTGCTTTCGGTGGAGATATTGAGTTCGAACACAGCCTCGGTGGAGCCGCCTCGGTACATTGATTGAACGGATTTCATATCAGTGTACTGCACATAGGAGCGGTTGGAGTGGTCGCGGAAGTCCTCAAGAGCGGTGACAGCAGCCTTCACATAGTCGGAGGCGTTGACTCCAGGAACACGATCCCTGCGAACGAGGAACCACATCCACATATTCGCGTGTCCGCAAAGGGCAAGTGCAGCCCCCTTGTCGGCGGTGATGCCCCAACCGTCTCCTCCCGGAGCATTGAACTTCAGGAGTTCGACCGCCTTGTTCACGTCGGCAAGGACATTCTGGCAAATGTCAATGTCTTCGGTTCGCGGAATTACCACCGGAGAGAGATCCTTGTCTATGACCTGACCCGAGGACTCAATCATCTCGCTGATGTACGGAGCGTTGCCCCAGATGCGGAGGATATTGAAATATACAAGGGCGCGGAGGAAGTAGGCCTCTCCGAGAATGCGGTCCTTTTGCCCCTCCTTAAACTTGGAATCGGGTATCTCGTCTATCTTGCGAATGACCATATTGGCCTGGGCTACGACTTTGTAGAAGTTGCTCCAGTCGGAGTAGTCTTCAAGCGAGCCCCACATCTTGCTCGGGTTTGCGATGTCGGTGTAGATTCCGTTGGTGTAGAGATACTGGGACGAGCCTCCGTTCCACCCCGCGCGGATGAATCCGGTAGTCGCATCGGCGCGACTGTACCAGTTGTTTGAATTGGCCATCAGCCCCCTATAGAGGGCGTAGGTACCGGAAAGTCCGACCTCTGCGTCCGTCTGTGTCTTCCAAAACACTTCGTTGTAAATGAGATCTACCTGCTCCGGATCGAGGAACTTCGAGCATCCACAAGCGCAGGCGAGGGTCAGGATCAGAATTGCTATATACTTTTTCATCATATTATCATTATATATAATTATAAGTAAGCGTTAAAAAAGACTATTAGAACTGAAGCTGAACGCCGAAGACTATCGTGCGGGAAATCGGGTAGCCGGAACCGTTGTAGAATCCGGTACGGGACACCAGACGAGGGTCGAGCACAGATGATTTCTTCCACATCGCGAGGTTCTGTCCAGTCACATAGACATTGATTCCCCTCATGCGAATCTTGTCTAGCCACTTGTGAGGCAGATCATAGGACAGGGTCACATTGTCGAGACTCCAATAGTCGCCCGGCTCGATGAACATAGAGGACATACGGAACGAACGCGCTCCACCGCCTTCCCAATAGTTTACGTAAATCATCGGATAGTACGAGCCATCGCCGGGAGCCTTCCAGAACTTGGAATCGTCGAACTTGTATAGCGCGTATTGGTAGAAGCTGGCAGCATCGTCGAAGCGCGAGAGCTGCTGCTGGAGAGTGCTGTTCACGATGTAGTGTCCGAACGCGAAGGAAGTGTTCACCCTGAGAGAAAGTCCCTTCCAGCGGAGGGTGGTGTTGAGACCGCCGGTCACCTTCGGCTCCGGAGTCTTTCCCTCAATGATTTTCATGTCGTTCTCGCTCTCATATCCCTCGATACGGTAGTCTCCGTTCACGTCGGTAAAGACTGGCATTCCCGGGAATATGCGTCCTTGAAGGTTTCGGGCAAGACCGGCATCGGCTCCGTTGTATTTAAGGGCCTCGCCGGTGAACGGATCCACAGGAAGGTCGGAGTAGTAGTCGAGAGTGCCTTGATACTCATACATATAGTACTGAAACGCAGGAGCTCCCTCAATGAAGGCATAGTAGCCGCCGCGATTGATGTAGTCGCGCCCGCCGTTTCCGAGCTTGGCAATCTTCGTGGAGTTGTTCGCGAGGTTGAGCGTCCAGTCCCACTGGAATGCGGAGGTTCTCGGGAAAAGGTAACCGGTGAGGGAAAGCTCGAATCCGTGGCTCACCATATCAACGAGGTTCGATGAGAGTTTGTTATAGCCCACATAAGACGGGAGCTGCGATGTATAGACGAGGTCGGACATGTATTTTGAATATATATCACCGGAAAGATACAGTCTGTGGTTGAAGAGTTCGAGGTCCAGACCATAGTTGATTTCCTTGGTGCGGCTCCACGAGAGATCCTTGTTGGCAATTTTATCGAAGTCCGCGATGAGGGCGAGTTTATCACCGTAGGTCTTTATATCCATCTTGTCGCTGTACATGTAGCCTAGTCCGCCTGTGATCGAGCCGAGGGACACGAGCGAGTTATACTGGAGAAGAGGATCGTAGTAAATCTCGCCGGAGGTGCCAAACGACACGCGGAACTTTCCAAAGTCCATCCATTTCTTCGTAGCCTTCATCCACGGCTCTTCGGAAAATGCCCAGTGAGCCTTGACTGAAGGGAAGTTAGCCCATTTATTGTTGGCTCCGAACCTTGAGGATGCATCGCGGCGGAAGACTCCCTCAATCTTATAGCGGTTGTTTCTGTAGCCGTAGGAGGCCATGGCAAACACCGAGAACATATTTGAGGTAACGATGTCGGAGTAGGCGTAGGTATTCTCCTTCTTGTAGCCTTGAATGACCTTGAGGTAGTCGGACATTCCGTCCTCGGCCTCGGCGCGGAGCTGGTTTAACGTATTGGTGTTCACCTCAACTCCAAGCAGTCCCACGACTCCATGCTCGCCCTCTTTTCCGAATGCCTGGTTGTAGTTCAAGACGGAGTTGGCATTGATGGTGGTCGTCACACCTGCCGAAGAGTGCGCTACGCTGCGGTGGTCGTCACGGGCGACGGACGGGAGAAAGTAATCGCGCTTTCCGTAGTCGAGAATCATGGACGCTTGGTTATCCCAGCTCAGCCCATCGAAGAATTTTACTCGAAGGGTCTCGCCGACTGATATGGAGTGCGTCCTGTTTTTGTTGTAGGCGTCGCCGAGCTGGCCGCTCATCATGCGAAGTTCTTCATCGGAGCGATAGAATAGGGACGAGGGGAGTTCGGTCGGAGAGGTAGGCATGGCCTTCATGAGGTCGTTTAGGCCGCCCTTGCGGTCGAGGTAGGTGTACCTCATCACAAGTTCATTGTGCAGGTACTTGTTGAGGTCCGTTACGAGGCTGGTGTTGAGATTGGTCCTCTGTACGCCGTAGCCCACGAGCACGCCGGTCTCACGATAGTGGCCGATGCTGACGCGGTAGGAGTTGCTGTTGTTTCCGCCCTCCATCGAAAGGTCGTAGTTCTGGGTGGAACCATTCTGATAGAACATCTCCTGATAGTCATAGGCATTGTTGAACGCCGGGTTATATTTGTCCGTGAGCACCGCCGGAAGGGTATGCCCCATAATCTCGACGGCTGCGGCAGGACGGATGTCGAACCACTCCTGGTCACCGAAAAGGTTGCTCAGGGTAGTCTCAATCATGCCAATCTTCGCCTCGCGCTCCTCGTTGCCGAGATAGACGGCAAGTTTGGAAGGCTTGGTGATGACTCCGTAGCTGGCCCTGGCAGTCACGCGTGGAGCTCCGCTCGTTCCCTTGCGGGTGGTAATGATGACAACGCCGTTCGCGCCTCGTGAACCGTAAATCGCGGTCGCCGCAGCATCTTTGAGGATGTCGATTGACTGCACGTCCTGAGGGTTCAAGGTGGAAAGGAAGTCATTGTCGGTCACATTGTAGCCGGCAAAGTCCTGAAGAGCCATCGGGATGCCGTCGATAATGTAGAGAGGGTTGCTGATGCCGGTGATGTCGTTGGCGGACGAGAGGGAGTTGTTGCCTCGGATGACTATTCCGGAGCTTGCTGCGCCCGGAACTCCACTTCTGATTACGGTCTGGAGACCGGCCGCCTGCCCGGCGAGCATGTTCACGAGAGAGACCGACTGGGTGTTCTCGATTGCATCCATATCAATCTTTGCCACGGAAGCAGAAATGTCACGCAGGTTCTGCTTCGTGTAGCCAATGGAAACGGACTCGCTAAGCCTGAGGTTGTTGGTCTTGAGAACAACATTCATCTTTTCAGTCGCCGGAAGGCGTTCATCGTCACAGCCGAGATAGGAGAACACGAGCATCGTACCCCTCGGGACCGTAATCGTGAATTCTCCGTCAACATCGGTCACGACTCCTCCCTTACGGTTGTTCTCCGCATAGGCGGCAGCACCGATGAGAGGTTCTCCGTCGTCACCGGTTATGACTCCGGTAACCCTAATGAGATCTTTCTGCTGACCCGCAGCGGAGAAAGAACCCACGCACCCGAGGAGTGCCGCAAGCAGCACACAGAGGGCAGTCTTTAAGAGTTTCTTCACCATAATTCGATTGGTTAACAGTGATTTAAATTATTGGTTGATAGTTTCATGTTCCCGAAGACCCGGGAATATATTTCGTTATTTTCGGAATATCACCGGGAATTCGGAAATTCTGAGCGTCGTGCATCCGTAAGGGATGAGACGGATGGTTTCTTCCCTCTTGTCGCGTATGACTGGGTTTCCGTACATCCGGCTGTATGGAATCGGGCCTGTCATGCCGTTGTAGAGCGTCCAGTAAGGAATGCGCTTTGCCTTGGCCGTGATGACAATTGGGGCAGACTCTATATTCCAATACCAATTGGAATCTAGCTTACGTTCATCGACCGTGACATCGAAGGCCTCCTCTGGGTCATCAAAATCCACTAGGCCGTAGTTCCACGGAGACTTTGGATGAACCTCCCAATAGAACTCGCCGTGAATAGGGTCGGAAGAATTGTCCTTCCTGACCCATTCCTCCTGAATTTCAAGAGCATATACGAGCGGACCACGTTCCACGGAAATGGAGTTCTCGTACCATGTGTCGGTCGTGACCTTCATCGGGAAGGAAAGTTCAACGATGTCGCCGTCAGACCATTCGCGACTTATGACAGTCACGCTGCCAGGGGCAGAAGTCTCGACGGGGCTGCCGTTCACCGTCACCGAGGCATTCTTCGTCCATGACGGGATGCGCAGGTGGAGAGGAAAGGAAGCCGGAGAATGAAGAGAGATGAGCAATTTTATATTTCCTTCCATGGGATAGCGTGTGCGCTCCTCAATCGTCACCTCTTGTCCGCCGGCCTGAGCCGTGACGCGACAAGGGGAATATGCGAGGGCTGCAAGACCACCGTCAGGTGTGGAGTACCAGAGGTTTTGGACAAACTTCGGCCAGCCCTGATGGAAGTTGGAAGTGCAGCAAGGGTAGCCGGTGAGAAGACCATAGACAAGGTCGGACTCGCCGTGGGTTATGTCAAAGTTATGAATGCAGTGGCTCACGTCCACTTGATTGGCCTGTTGGAAGTATTGCCGCGCCATGAAGTCATCGGTGAGCTGGGTCGGAAGCGCGTTGAAAGCGATCCTTTCGAGATGATCGACAAACGAGAGGTCTCCTGTTATCTTAGTCATTTCCTCAAGCGAGAACATCAATTCTACCGCCGTGCAGAGTTCTGAGCCCTGGGTCGGGTTGTTGCCGTGGAGAAGCTCATCACCGCCGTACATTCCGGACGGGACGCCGTTATACTTGCGAATGTCGGCTAAAGCGGTGTGAACGGCATCGAGATATTTCGGCTGCGGGTCGCACTGCCACCACACGATCGGTTCCTTGATACCCTGCGCGAGATTGACGCAGTGGATGGTGCTGAAGCGCGAAAGTTCATCTGTTTCGAGGAACATGTGCACATAGTCGTGGCCCTGCTCGTGGAGAGTGGCTGCAAGGTCAAGCAGCCACTCCTCGCCGGTGAGGCGGTAGAGCCAGATGACTGAGGATAGGTTGTCACATGCACGGTAGGTAGCCCATGAGGTCCAATTGCCAAGAGGACAGGTCTGGAGGGTGTTGAGTTGGTAGCGGAAATATTTGCGCATGAAGTCAATCACACGAGAGTCACCTGTCGCTGACCAATACTGCTGCATGAATTTGAGGACGACCATTCTCGGCCACCAGTCATGAGCGTTATCGCGCTGAAGCCCGCGCTCGTATGGGTAGTCCGTGTCGGGTCCGAAGAAGCCGTCCTCCTTCTGGCTTGCAAGTGCCCATTCTATCCATGGTTGAGCCTTCTGTTTGAGGACATCATCGTCAAGAATCCAGGCCATCGGGATGAGTCCGTCAATCCAGTATGGTCCCCTCTCCCACTGGTCGCCGTCGCCGCCGAGCCATCCGTTGCGCGGTCCCATGACCTCAGGGTAAAGACTGTCCATCTGCGAAGTCATGCCGTTGCGCTGCCTCATAAGGGTCTCGCGAAGCCAGCCTTCAGGCTTTATGGAGCCGAGACGGAGTTCGCTGTATGCGAGCGGCTGAATCTTGTCGGACTTGGAATGTCCGCATGAAGACATGAGAGTCAATGAAGCCATCAAGGTGAGTGTTATTAAAAGTGTGCGTTTGGCAGACATAATTATATGGTGTAAAGTTATGTTTGCAAAGGAAGCGTCCGTCAGTCACATACGCCCCATATTATCGTTTCAAAAAATCGAAAAAATGAATCTACCCTAAAAATAAACCTCAAATTTTCAGTACATATTTGTTTTTATATTGTGACGATAACTTCCTTCTCGCAATATGGGGTCTGCCCATCCTGCGGAAAAGCGATGTTCAACTCAAGGATGCCATCTTCGAAAGATACGGCCTCCTCCGAAATGCTGTCGTAGCCTCCGGGAACATAAAGGCGGAGACGATGCTCCGAACCCGGACGGCCTGAGACTGTAACGGTGAGCTTGCCGTCAGAGAAACTCTGGTCAATCAGGCGGAATCCTGAGGATTGCCCTCCGCGCTGTGCCGGCACATAAATCGGGAGTGCCCCAACTCCGCTGCTAGAGCTGAACTCTACTATCGTATCATCTTCCGAAAGCCTAAGTTGAAGGACAGGAACCACATAAGCGGAAGATTTGTCTATGCTGAACCTGACTTTCTTCCCGTTTACTTTCACGCAGGTAATCTCGGTGCCGGGTGCAAATGTCGGCGAAAATGTGCACTTAAGGCCGGCTCCGCCCCCGATTTTCCAGAGAGTTCTGTTTTCGTCGCGCTTCATCTCTATGGATATACGCCCCTCGCGCACACGCAGCCCATTGGCTTTGAAATTGTTCCAGTTCAACGGCAGTCGCGGTGCAAGACTGAGGCGCCGGGAATGCGCGTCGGCCGAAAAGCCGAGAGTACCCTCAATGAACGGCATTATGGTCATGGTCTCGGACCAACACTGATGCTGAGTGATTCCGTTGTTGCGATAGGAGTCTGCATTGATGACCTCAGCTATGTGTCCGGAACTGAACGACTTGTAGGTCATCAGACTCCCGTAGAGAGAGGCGAATCCCTGATCGAAGTAGCCTTCGCTGTACTCCGCGAGCGATTTCCAGCCCGTAAAAAGCGGCCAGACATTGCGAGGATGATAGGCGCCTCCACCCGTCGCGTCTGAGGTCTCGAAGACTGTCCTTGAGCCCCAGTCGGTCGAGAGAAGCGGGCTGAGGTAGTTGCGGGACATAGTCTTGGAGCGCTCAGGATCGAGCACCCCAAGGAAGACAGGAACGGCGGTGAGCACGAGAAACTCGTCCTGATAGCTTCCGTCGGCATTCATCGCATAGTTGTACCAGCCTTTGTCCTCGTTCCAGAACTTCTCAAGCGGTCCGTCCACTGAGCGGGATGCGCGGCGATAGCGCAGTGCTGACGCATCATCACCTGTAGCGGACGACAGGTAGGCAGCGTCGTCAAGAGCCGCCTTCCAGAGACCGGCGAGGTAGAACTCGGTGCGGAATCCCCAAAGGTTTCCCCCACCTTCAAGCCAGCCGTGACCCACATTGCTGTTTTCGATGAGTCCGTCGCCGTCGCGGTCGGTGGAGAAACAATAGTCCATTGCCAATTTCATCGCTCCATAGCGTTCCTTTAAAAAAGGGAGGTCACCGGAAATGCGGAGATATTGGGCCATAAGGCGGACGAGAAGAGGGGTGGAGTCGGCTCCGTCGTAGTGGGTGACGCCGCTTGTAGTGAGCTCATGATAGATTTTTCCGTCCGGAGACTGATACTTTATGAGAAGGTCTATACAGTCGCGGACGGTCTTGAAATCGCCCATGTCGAGAAATGCGAACGCCGCCCATTCCGAGTCGCGTCCGAAGTACCAGGCATATCCCGGACGGCCGCTGACCCTGTGATTTCCTCCCCAGCCCCTTCGGGACGACGAGAATCCGGCAAACAGAGCCGTGCCAAGTTCCGGTGTTTCGCTAATGAACTGCGCTGAACTTATCTGCGCCCAGCGGAAAGCGTCGTTGAAGGCGCTGTCAGGTGTCTCGACGTTTACAACGGAAGCGAGCCAGTCCGAATAGTGGCCGCAAGAGGCCTCAACGACAGAGACGGGATTCTCCATAACCTCACGGTATGAGTTCACGGCATCGTCCTCGCCCGTGCTAGCGGCGGAAAGGACAAAGTCCAAAGCATCAAGCCCCTCCGTGTCATACGAAACGACGGCTCCGGCCTGAAGAAGGGATGTAGGGAGACCCTGAATCCGGCCTCCGTCGTAGGTAAAATCCGAAAACTGACCCGAAAGCACAGGATGCCCAGGGACATTGGCTCCGACTATGGAGACGTGTTTCTTCGCGGCGTCGCGCACTACTATGGCGTTCAGTTCGGGCGACCAACTGTAAAAAAGCGAGCCAAGAAAATATTCGTCGTAGGGCCACATCATGCGAAGGTTCGACTTGAAGTCGTTGTAAATCCGCTGCGGAGCAGTGCCGTCCCATTCGTAATGAACTGTCGTGACGGCATATTCCGGAGACGAGGACACGATTTCGCGAAGTTTCAGCCCGTCAAGTTCATATCTCCTAATCACCGCATGAGGATGCACCTCAACTGTCGGGACAAGAGAATTGAGACAGACCGGAAGTATTGCGCCCTTAGGCTCGACCCACACGCGCCAATCTCTCACGGACATGATTGGCTGGGACCATATCTCTTCGATTCCGCCCCTTTCCGGAAGGATAGCCATAGAATGTGGGGATATGACATCGGTATACTCCCCAGTAGCCTCGCGGACAATCGACATCCCCATATCGGGAAAATCCACTTTCTGCGGAGCCGGCGGCATGACGGGGTCATATTCCGCTGCACAGATGCGGCAGTTGCCGTCATGATGCCCGTGCAGACGGATAACCTCAGGCTTTTCGTCCTCCCAGAAGTTCGCCTCAATCTCCGTCGAAGCGCGACCGGTCATATAGCGGACGCAGGAGCGGGTAAAAGCGTCAAGTATGGCCCGGTCGTGGTTCGGCCGGTCAAAGTAGAGACAGCCTCCGATTGCCAGAATCGAGCCCTTGCCCACCGGAGTCTCCCAGATAAGCTTGAGGTCAGGACGGAGGAAGACATATTCCCACTGACAGGCTATGACCTTCGCGCCCTCTGCAGATGGGTATTCTTTGTCGTCAAAGCCATTGAGCCGACAAATATTATCCTCGGCGCCATGCCATGTGTAGGCTCCGCCATGAAGGTCCCCGCCAAAGAGAGGATGGCTGAAACGGGAATGGAAACCGAGTTTGCGGCCGAAGCCCTCATCAATGCACTCATATTCCCAACTTTTTATTTCCGAAGGCTCGATGCCCCAAACATTGAGCAGGCGCACCGCGTCCATGGAGAGGACAAGACGTCCACCGTCCTCAACATATTCCCTAAGCCCGTTCTCCCACGCCCCTGCATGCTCGGCGGAGAAGGAGGTGTCGGTGGAGTGAATCCAAACCATGTCGCAGCCGGCGGCCTTTTCCGGAGATATGCGCACCGTACACGCGGCATCGCCGACAGCCTCTGTGAAACCACTGGCTTCCGCATCACTGATGATTGTTCCAAGTTTCGTGTTGTCTCCGCAGCGGGCTGTCATGAGCAGAGTCACCGCAACGGCAATAGCATATTTGTACATATCGGCATTTGTCATTTTTCAGCCTCCGCGGGCTTTCTGTCAGGACCTGGAATCTATTCTCTATTCTTCGTAATTGTTCCGGAGTTCGCGCTCATACTTCTTGGCGGCATTCCAGTCCACCACATAGTACCACCAATTGTTCAGATGGAGATCGTTCACATCCTCGTTGATACCCTTGAAGTGAGGCATGTGCGAGAAGAAATACATCATCCATCCCTGCTGACCGTTCTTCCACTCGGAACTGTTCACGCGACGGGGATTGGCCATCACCATCTTAGGGTAGTCGTACCAGCAATCGGCGTAGGTGTAGACATAATCGGCACGGTTGTCGTAGTCGTAGTCATAGCGTCCGTTAGGCGGGAAATGGGTGCAACCGATCTGGGCGTGTCCCTTCTCGTAACGGTCGTATTCGAGATTGTGGCAGGCATAGCGCTCCCAATTGTTGAGTTCGGATTCGCGGGCGGGCAGGTTGTTATCGGCCCGGTTACGCCAAGAACCATAGACCTGCTTCATGATGGACTCAAAGCGGTGGCCGTAGCTATGGAGGGCGAGATCGGTGGTGCGCTCATAATTGCAGAACATCACGGTCACGAGGTCTTTGCAAGGCGCTCCAACTGAGATTCCCGGAGAATTGCACCAAAACGCACCATCGCCGATGAGACGGGACTCGTACATTCCACAGCCCGGGTGGTTATAGACCCATACTTCCTGTATCTCGCCGGCGTCGCGCATTTTGTCGAAACCGTAGTACTTGAGCATCCCTACATAGTCGTACTCAACTCCCGAACCGATACCAGGACACTCGTGTCCGTTGGCATAAATCACGTCGCGGAAGTACTCTATGGAGAAATATTCCTTCTCGCTGCCGGTCTTGGTGTTGTCATAGCTAAAGAGCCTCTCGGCGCGGACTTCCTTCACTACCTCGTACTGAATCACGCCATGGGAAGCCTCCTCAAGGTCAGCCTCGAACTTTTTGGCCTGCTGAACAGGATCGTTCCACCTGTAGCCATTGCCACCGACGGTGCATACCTCGTGCATGTATTTGTCAGTTCCCGGCATAATCGGGTCTTCGTACAGAATGGCGACCTTCACCGTAATAGGGTCGGCTATTCTCTGTTCATAGGGTTCCTCCGGTCCTGCCGGCAGGCGCTTCACGGTGAGAGAGCGGATCTGCTTGTCGAACTTATCCTCCTTGTCAGATGCGATGACGCTCCACCAGATTGTTGCGGTTTCCTCATTCTTCACACCGAGAGCCTCAAGGAATCCGTCGAATGCCTTGTATTTGTAGGAAACAGGATTCGACATGGCGCGGACATCATAAGGTTTGGAAAGGTCCGCGGAACGGCTGAAACGAATCTTGTATGAGTTGACACCCTTGGCATTCTTCCAGGAGAACACGACGGGCTCGGCATTGACGAGGTCAATCGATGTTCCGTTTTCCGGCGCCGTGAGGACAATCGGGACGAGTTCAGCCGGCTGTTCCGGCTCAGGCTCGGTGGCCGGTGACTTTTCGCAGGCGACGGAAACGAATATTGAGCAGACGAGGGTGGCGACCGAAGTCACGCAGAATCTTATATTTCTTTTCATATCTGTTTATGTGTTTGTTTTTATGTGTTTGTTTGAAACCTTCAAAAAAAAATTAACTTTCTTTGTTAGAGGCAAAGGTATCGAGGATATATTCCCTATCTTGAAAATACTGTCTCATTAAATTGTAAAATCGTATTTTGAATATCTTTTTGGTATCCTCAAAAATCTGATTCAAAATTGCCCGGGTATATATTACTTAAAATCTTTGGGCAAGACGCCGAAATGTTTGTAGAAACATTTGGAAAAGTAGGAGGAGGAACTGAAGCCGACGATGTAGGCAATCTCGTTCACACGGTACTCCTTTTGGCGCAGCAATTCGGCTGCTTTCTTCAGGCGTATCGTGCGGATGAAATCGTTCGGGGTCACACGAAGGACCTCAGAAGTCTTGCGGTAGAGAGTGGCGCGAGACATGTTCATCATCGAGGCGAGTTTGTTTATATCAAGATCGACATCCTCAATGTGACTCTCAATCATCTCAATGAGCATATTCATAAACCCGTCGTCGGCCTTAGTGAACACGAGGCTGTCGGAGTTTTCCTCTGCGGTGAACTTAGCGGCCTCTGAGATGTAGTTGGCCTTGAGTAGATTGGATATGCAGGCAATAAGGTACTCGTAGTAGAACGGCTTATCAACAATCTGATCTGCACCGCAGGCGTAAGCATCGGACTTCGACGCAGGCGCGGCCGTCTCGCTCGACAGTAAAATGACAGGAATATGACGAAAACGCAGGTCGGATTTGACGCGATTACAGAGGGTGCGACCGTCCATTTCCGGCATAACTATGTCCGAAATAATCATATTGATGCTACGCTTTTCGAGCAGATCCCAAGCCTGACTGCCGTTGGTGGCACGGATAACTCGGAACTTGGATTCGAGCAGGCGGGAGATGTAGTCAAGGAACTCCACGTCGTCATCTACCATCAGAATCACTTTCTTGTCCGAGTCGAGAAGGCTGTCATCCCGCGAAGAGCGCGTTTCCACCTCTATCTCGCGCTCTCGGCTCCGGTCAAGATTGAAACTTCCGGCGTGAACAACCGGCATACAAAGTTCGAAGCAGGTGAGGGGCTCTGAATTCTCGTAGAACCGAACGGAGCCGCCGTGCAGTTCGACTAGCATCTTCACGAGGGACAATCCCACGCCGAAGCCGTCGGAACTCTTCTCCACTTTAAAGAATGGGGTAAAAATCTCGTCGGAGAGTTCCTGTGGAATCCTGTCTCCGTCATTGGCCACGGTCAGCAAGAAATCCTGCGCATTGTCATCAATGAGAAGATCTACGACTATCCTTGTTCTTGCGTGTTTTAGGGCATTGTTCATAAGGTTGCTCGTCATCTTGACAAACATCTCCACATCAACGTCGGCGCGGAATCCCTCCGGGACATGAGGCTCTATCGTGATTCCCTTTATCTTGGCGGAAGGGGCGAAGCGGGAAATAACACTACCTATAATCTGCGATAGGTCCGATTTGACAAAGACCGGGGCGTGGTTCTGCGAGCTTACCTTGCGGAAGTCCAGTAGCTGGTTCACAAGGTTCAGAAGGCGATCGGTGTTGTCGCGGATTGTCAGCAGGTTACGATACTCTGGAGCCGTAGTGAGGGTCTTTTCGATGATTTCGTTCAAAGGAAGTTTTATGAGGCTCAGCGGGGTGCGTATTTCGTGGGTTATGTTAGAGAAGAAACCAAGTTTCGCCTCATAAATCTCACGGTCCTTTTCCTCGTTTATCTTTGCCTGACGTCGTTCTTCAGCGGCACGCATTCTCTGACGGACAAACCACACGGAAAATGCGACGAGTCCTGACAAGAGCAGCAGATAAATCATCCACGCCCAGCCGGAGCGCCAGAACGGAGGACGAATGACAATTCTTAGCGTAATCAGGTCTTCTGCGCCGTCGTCGCCACTCTCGCGCACACGCAAGCGGTAACTTCCGTATGGAAGGTTGGAGTAAGTGATTCTGTCCGGGAGATTGAGCGGCATCCACATTCTGTCCCAGTCATCAAGACGATACCACCATGTCCTGTTCATGGATGGGGAGTAGTTGATTTCAGTGATGCCGAGGCTGAAGGTGGAAATTGACGGCGGGATTACGAGTTCCTTTGTGTCAGTTATGGATTTTTCCAACAGCGGGAGTTCGGGATCGTCCACCCTGACCTCACGGTTGTTCACATAGAGGGAACTGAGTAGCAGGCTGCCCCGAGAGAAGGATTTCGGGAGATCTTCCGGACTGAAAGAGACGAATCCTGAGATGCCTCCGAAATAGAGTCTGCCGTCAGAATCCATGTAACCGGACTTGAAGTTGAATTGGTCACAAAGCAAACCATTGTCCTTGGTGTAGCAGGTGACGGCGAGGGACTCCGGCTCTATGCGGAACAGTCCCTTGTCGGTACTGCCCCACAAAGCTCCACTGCGGTCTGTCACCATACTGTAAATCACATCATTGAGCAGTCCGCTGCGAGAACTGAACCTTTTCACGAAACTATCGGTTTCCTTGTCATAAGCAAATACCCCATCTCCGTCCGTTCCTGCCCAGACCCTGCCGGAACGATCGAGAGTGAGACAAGTTGCCTTCAGCAGGGAGGCACTGCCGGAAGAAGGCTGTCCGTATCCTGTCCAGAGGTCGGAATCGCGGTCGTATGACCAGACTCCGTCTCCGATGGTGGCGAACCAGAGCACGCCGCGCCAGTCTTCCTTGATGTCATTGACCTGACTGATGATGTGCTCGCGATTAATGCTCACGAAGCGGTCGGAGGCAGGGTCGTAGCTGACAAGCCCGGAGTATGTGCCGATCCAAAGAGTGCCATAGGAGTCGCGAAATACCGAATAGACGTCGTTACTCGGGAGCGAGCCTATTTGGTCTGTCGCCTTGTAGTGCTTTCTGGAGCCGGTGCGCAAGTTCAGAAGATAGAGCCCTTCGGAGAAGGTTCCGACCCAAAGACTTTCCCCGTCTGAGAGAAGTGCATGAACATTTGAGGCCGGGACAGCTCCCGAGGAGAAGATTCCGGTGGCAAGATCGAGACGATTCAGTCCTGCATCCTCGGTCGCAATCCATAGAGAGCCGTGTCCATCCTCGCAGAATTCGCTGATGCAGCGACCGGAGATGGCGTTCTCGCCGGGAATCGGATAGTATCTGCGAAACCAGTTCGACTTGGCGAAGTAGTTCACCCCTCCGAAATAGGTACCGACCCAGATGCCTCCGTCACGGTCCTCGGCAATGGAATGGACGGCATTGTCGGAAAGGGAATAGGGGTCACCATAGGCATGACGCCACGTTTCCACCGAGTGGTCACGCGGGTCAAGGACATGAACGCCGGACTCAGTGCCTATCCAGACTCTTCCATCGGATGCCTTGAGCAGGCAGCGAACATAAAGCGAGCCGGCCACCGTGCCGGAAGCCCCATGCTGCCGGAACGCCCCGTTGGAGACCGCATTCCTGGAACCTTCGGGAAAGAATCCGCTGAACTTTCCGGTGTGCTTGTCGAAGGAAAGCACTCCGCGAGATGCAGTGCCGACAAGCAGACAGTCCTGCATATATGGAATTATGCAGGTAGTTTCGTTTAGACTTCCCCCCCCACCAGACTGAAAGCCGTCACACTTCCGTCCTCAAGGTTCAGGCGAAGCAGCCCGGCACCTATGGTGGCAAGGTAGAGTCCCCGTGTGTCCGAAACTACATCCCGCACCGACAGTGCATTGGGATCAAGCCCGCAGGAGTCTGCCCAGTCTCGGAGGCTAAAGTCAGAGAGAGTCCCGGAGTTTCGGTCGAAACGCATGAGAGACGCCCCATCTCCGGCAATCCAGACATTACCCTCATCATCACCCGAGATGTGCCTGACACAGAAGTTCACTTCGACACTCTCATGCACCGAACCCCCCGAAACCATTGTTCCGGAAGAAGATACGGCAAATTCGGAACTACCGAAGCGGCTAAAACGATCAAGCTCAGGGTTATAGATACTGATGCCGTCCTGCGTGCCGAACCAGAGCCGGGAGGCAGAGTCCTGCCAGATGGAAAAATAGCGATCGCTGTCTGGAGAGCCGGGCAGGTCCGGGTCGTGACGGTAGGTCTTGACTGTCTTGCCGTCGTAGCGGTTGAGCCCATCCTGAGTGCCAATCCAGATGAAGCCACGGCTGTCTTGAAGTATGCAGTAGGCCATGCTCTGCGAGAGCCCGTCATCGACGCTGAGCGATTTCACGCCATAGGATGCTGCAGTCAACAGGAGAGGCTGCGAGACGAAAAGTAGCATAGTCACGGCAATGCCTGCCACGATCTTGAGTATAATAATTCTGGATGTCAGGACTTTGGCTGTCTTCGGCATGGTTTCTTTGAGATTATGGACTACGAATTGTGGTGTTTACGCTGTCAAATTTAGTATTTTCTGTCCGCAATATCAAGACAGGGACTGCCCAGAAGAGGACAATCCCTGTCAAATCAAACCTTATGAAATTCGGGGGAAATTATTGAAGGGATGCCTTGTACTCTTCCTCACACTTTGCGGTGTAGGCATCCGCTGCAGCCTGGTCCCAATCGAGCATTTCGCGAGGGATGGTAACTCCCATACCAGGGTGTCCCATATTGGAGAAATACCATGCCCAGCTGTCAAGTTCTGCGTCGAAGCCTTCAGCAGTCGAACCGCATAGGAGACGGAAGTCACTCCAAACGGAAGTGTCGCCCTTCTTTGCCTCAGGGTCATACTTCTCGTAACGGGCCTGCCCCCAGCCTTTCTCGAAACCAAGGTAAGTGCATTCTGTCGCGCCGCCGAGTTTCATCTGGGTCTTATCGCCCTGAGATTTACGGTCCTGATTGAAAATCACATCAAGAGAAGCAGGAACAAGGTAGCCAAGTTTTGCATTATCTTCAGTTCCTTTCGGGAGAGTAGCAGACGCTGAAACATTATTAACATTTGCCAGAAGGACTACTTCAAGTGACTTGGAAGCCCAATTGTGTGGAAGTGCTCCGAAAAGTTTGTTCTGGTCCATATAAATCTCGGCAAGAAGCGGAGATGCGGCGAGACCGGCAGGAATAGGTCCTACAAGACCGCATACAGACAGATTTATTTTCACCAATTTAGGAGTATCCCATTCCTTAGGAAGACGTTTGCCCTCAAGTCCTTTCTGCCCACGCATATTGATGATAGTAAGCTCCGGCAGCACCATCTTCTCTGGGAAATTGGTGAACGCAGCACCGTCGAATCCGGTGACATAGAACTTGCCGTCCTTGTCCGTCATGCCGATACCGGGGAATGCTCCCGGATCAACATTGTACCAATCAGTAACTTCCGGAGTAGCCTCACCGAGCATATTGCCCTCGACAACAGCCTTGAGGAATTCGAGGTCGCTCTCGTTGACATTTGACTCCTTCTTTGCTTGCGAAACGAAAATCTCCACAGCATCATAGTCGCCGATTTTCACATAGAGTGAAACCGAACGCGCCTTACCACTTTCATTGCCTTCGGCATAGAGAGAAATCTCTGCATCGCCGGTTCCCGAAGTAGGATTCACTGAAAGCCATGTCTGCTCCTCTCCTTCCTCGATGCGCCATTCCCTGGTATACCAGTCCTCGGCTGCAACGAGGCTGTAAGTTTTTGTCTCGCCGTCAGGGGCGATGGTAACTTCAGCATTCACAAGCACCGGCCTTGGCTTTTCCGGCTCCGGCGGAGTTTCCGGTTCCTTGTTGGGTTCGCTTTCCTTTGCGCACGAAACGGCTGCAAGCGCCGCGGTCGTGAAGGCAAGAACTGCCAGTCTGAAAATCTTTTTCATAAACGAAGAAAATTTTGGTTATTGTTTGTTAATAATTCGGTTCTTTCCACAAAGTCCGCTATTAACGGACCTTTCACTTGTTGTCGCAAATTTAGAGGGAGAGAGATTACCGTTCTGACAAATTCGTATCATAAAAACGAAAATCCGTATCATACCGTTTTGCGATAAAATGAGACGGAGGACATATATTTATATGTATGAATCGGATTATCTTTGCATCGACAACGGAATATCCGGAAACATGGAAATATATCCACGAATAAAAATATATCCATACATGAATGCACTTGAAACAATAATCCATTTTTTTAGAAACAATGTGTCAGTTTTCGGGAGATATATTCTTTCGGCGACGGTTTTTCTTTCGGTGTCATTTTTCGCGGTCTCATGTTCATCAGGACTAAAGGACAGCTACAGCTTCTCGCAGCAGGAACGGGAGGCGCGGGAACTCATACGCAGAACCATAGGAAATCGCGACGAGGCGTTTGACATCCGCATCGGAGAGCCGCGCGAGGACGGAAAAGACTGGTTCAGTCTCTATGGGGAGAACGGACGGATTGTGCTTGAGGGCAACAACGGGATCTCTGTTGCCAGTGCGTTCAAGGCATGGCTGGAGGATTGCTGCCATTGTCAAGTGAGCTGGTGTGGAGACAATCTCGCGTTGCCCGAGTCACTGCCAATACCGACAGGAAAGGTGACTAGGGTTTCGCCCTACAAATACCGCTACTATTTGAACTACTGCACGTTCAACTACACCATGAGTTGGTGGCAGGAGACGAGGTGGCAGAAGGAAATTGACTTCATGGCGATGAACGGAATCAACGCTCCTCTCGCAGTGACGGGACAGAGCAGCGTATGGCAGAGGGTCTATAACAGACTGGGGCTGAGTACTGAAGACCTTGAGAGTTTTTTCTGCGCCCCGACGCATTTCAGCTGGTTTTGGATGGGAAATCTTGACGGATGGGGCGGCCCTCTGCCCCAGTCGTTCATTGACAGGCACGAAAAACTGCAGAAGTTCATACTCGAAAAGGAGCGCAGGCTCGGAATGACGCCGATTCTGCCAGCCTTCACTGGGCATGTGCCGCCGGCCTTTGCCAGAAAGTTCCCTGCATCGAAAATTCGCAAGACATCGTGGGAGGGGTTTGCCCCCGTGAGCATACTCGACCCTGAGGATAGCCTATTTACGGTCATCGGAAAGATGTTCATGGAAGAACAGACCCGCACCTATGGCACGAACCATCTCTATTCGGCAGACACTTTTAACGAGAACACTCCCCCAACGCGTGACTCGCTCTATCTCAGCGGCATGGGACGAAAAGTATATGAATCAATGGCGAAGTATGATCCTAAGGCCATATGGGTGATGCAGGGCTGGCTATTCTACTACAACGGGGCTTTCTGGAAGGAACCTGAAATTCGAGCCCTTTTTTCCGGAGTTCCGGACGACAAGATGCTGATTTTGGACCTCTGGAGCGAGAGAGTGCCTGTTTGGAACCGAACGGATGGCTACTATGGAAAGCCATGGGTGTGGTGCATGCTGCATAATTTCGGACAGAATCCTGATTTCAACGGAAATGTGGCGAACGTGGCGTCCGGCCCTTCTGCGGCTCTGGCCGACCCGCGCGGAGAGAAGATGATGGGACTGGGCGTGACTATGGAGGGCATCGAGCAGATGCCTTCGGTCTATGCGCTAATGTTTGAAAACATTTGGCAAGATGAATCTACCGACATTTCTGAATTTATGGGAAGATACCTCAGAAATAGATATGGAGAGGATTATTCTCACACAGAAAAAGCTTGGGAAAAACTCAACCGATCCGTTTTTGACCAAAGCATTTCGGGAGGATGCGTCCCGTCAGTAGTGACCGGACGTCCGAGCCTCTCAGTATGGGAAAACAGGACCTCAGAAAGACACATAAACAAATATGTAAAACCGTTAAATTCGGCTTGGAAGGAATTGATTATGGTATCAAAAGATTTCACTTCGCTCTGCTGTTACGACGGATTCCGATACGACTTGGTAGATGTCACACGACAAGTTCTTACAGAATATGCGAATACAATACACGCGGCAATGTGCCTCGCATACGACTCAGGAGATATCGCTGGCTTTAAATCTGAAGCTCTTAATCTGCAGGGGCTGATGAAAGACCTTGACACTTTGCTTTCCACAAGAAAGGAATTTCTTCTCGGTCGTTGGATTGCTGATGCACGAGCGTATGGCTCAAATGAAAGCGAATCTGACAAGTTTGAGCAGAACGCACGTAACCTCGTGACCCTTTGGGGAGACAAGGACTGCGGCATCCACGATTACGCCTACCGCCACTGGGCAGGACTTGTAAGCGGATTCTATACACTACGATGGCAACGGCTCATCGACTCCGTAACCCAGACCGCAGAGCACGGGGAAAAGTTCGACCCTGAGACGTTCGGCAAGAGCATCCGGGAATGGAAATGGCAATGGACTTTCGGAAAAGAAAAATATACAACGGAACCATACGGAGACGAAATCGAAGTTTGCCAAAGAATTTTTGACAAATACTCCAATAATCTCCTTTATGAGGAAGAATAAAAGCGCTTTACAAGTATTGAGCCCCTTTCATAGGTCAACACTAACACAATGACAATAAAAAAACAGAACAGTATGAACACTATAAAACTATTGTTTGCAACGACAAGCATTGCTATTTTCACCTGCTCTTGCGGAAATCACCAGCAGAATGGTGGCATTTCCCAAAACACTCCGGTTAAGTTTTCACAAGTTGAGATTACCGACGATTTCTGGCAGCCGAGAATCAAAGCTCTTTCAGAAACCACGGTCCCGTTTTGTCTCGACCAATGCTGCACAAAGACAGGAAGGGTCAATAACTTCGCCGTGGCGGCAGGACTTGTGGAAGGGAAATGGCAAGGATTGTTCTATGACGATTCAGATCTCTATAAAACCATCGAGGGTGCGGCATATTCTCTTCAAAATGAGCCTAATGCAATCTTGGAGGCACAAATTGACTCAATCGTAGCTATAATTGCAGCAGCACAGCGCCCCGACGGGTATCTTGACACATATTATTTGTTGGAAAAACCGGGGGAAGAATGGACGGATATGGACAAACACGAAATGTACTGCTGTGGTCATTTGATTGAGGCGGCAATTGCATATAAAGACGCAACCGGAAAAAGAAAACTCTTGGATGTCGCAGAAAAGTTTGCCAATCACTTGCTTTCGATTTTCGGCCCTGGAAAAAGAGACTGGGTTCCGGGACACCCTGAGATTGAATTGGCACTCGTAAAACTCTATCGGGAAACCGGCAGGAAAGACTATCTTGACCTTGCCCATTTTCTGCTCGAAGAGCGCGGTCACGGAAAAGCAGATTGGGGGAAGTGGACAGAATATTATGTTGACGCTGAACCTGTCGCAGAAATGACAAAGATATGCGGCCATGCCGTAAGATGTATGTACTTGTTCACAGGTATGGCAGATTGGGCGGCCCAGAGCGGTTCTACAGAATACATACCGGCATTGGACAGATTGTGGGACAATGTCGTCGGAGCCAATATGTATATCACCGGAGGTATAGGTTCTTCGCGGCATAACGAAGGATTCACTACAGATTTCGATCTGCCAAACGAGGACGCATATTGCGAAACTTGCGCATCTGTGGGTATGGTAATGTGGAACCAAAGGATGAATATGCTCAAAGGAGACGGACGTTATGTTGACGTTCTTGAAAGGGCGATGTACAACGGAGCATTAGCCGGCATATCCCTCTCAAGCGACAGGTTTTTCTATGTCAATCCTTTGGCTTCGGCAGGTAATCATCACAGAAAGCCTTGGTATGGGACCGCTTGTTGCCCAAGCCAGATTTCCAGATTTCTCCCATCTGTCGGAGGATACATATACGCTGTTTCAACAAATGATATTTGGATAAATCTCTACATCGGGAGTAATACAATAGTAAAAGTCGGAGGAACAAGTGTTGCCGTAAAGACAAAGACTGAGTATCCTTGGGATGGTGATATCAGTATATCCATAAATCCAAGATGGCCCAAGAGATTCGGCGTAAAACTCAGAATCCCGCAATGGTGTGACAATTATGAGATTACAGTAAATGGGGAAAACGTCAAGGCCTCTATCTGTGATGGTTATGCAGTGATTGAAAGAAAATGGAAAAAGGGAGATAGCATTTCTCTGGCACTGGATATGGAGCCCAAGATGGTCGCTGCAGACCCGCGCGTAAAAGCGGACGAAGGACGCAGAGCGATTCAACGGGGACCTATTGTATATTGCCTTGAGGAGACTGACAATCCAAACATCTCAGATGCAGTTCTTGATGCCGGCGCAGTACTCGACACCGCTTTTGAGCCTCAGTTGCTCAGTGGAATTGTCACCGTCACCGCGCACCATAAAAGCGGCGACCTGAAATTCATTCCCTACTACTCATGGGACAACCGCGACCCAGGCCGTATGGAATGCTGGGTGCGCTACCACAAAAAACCGGAATGAATTGCCACAAAAAACCGGAATGAATTGCCACAAAAAAACCGGAATGAATTGCCACAAAAAAACCGGAATGAATTGCCACAAAAAACCGGAATGAATTGCCACAAAAAACCGGAATGAATTGCTCGATTCAGAAAAGATTTCTACATTTGTACATTGTTAATGAATGAGATATGAAATACAAGAAACGAATGATAGATAATCTTCTGATGGACAGCCTAGATGCGTTTGGAGCAGTCTTGATTGAAGGTCCAAAATGGTGCGGGAAAACAACCACGGCAAATCAGTTCGCAAAGAGCAAGATATGGCTGGAAGATCCTGACAATCGAGAAAAATACGAAGCGACAGCCCAATCAACTCCATCAATGCTGCTCAAAGGAGACAAGCCAAGGCTCATTGACGAGTGGCAGGACATTCCTGTCCTGTGGGATGCCGTGCGCACAAGCGTTGACCGCAGCGACGATGTCGGACTGTACATTCTCACCGGCTCTGCAGTTGTGGATAAGTCAAAGATAAAGCATTCGGGCACAGGAAGAATAGACAAGTTGAAAATGTACCCGATGAGTCTTTACGAATCTGGGGAATCAAACGGGAAAATCTCAATACAGGAATTATTTAACAACTGCAACATAGACATTGACGGCATTTCGTCCGACTGTACGGTGCCGGAATTAGTGTTCGCCACCTGCCGCGGAGGATGGCCGGGGACATTCAAGGCGAGGACAGACAATGCACGGCTCAAAACGGCTCTAAGCTATTTCAAGGCAGTCTGTGACGAAGACATTTCTAGAATCGACGGCGTCAAGAGAAACCCGCTCATTGCAAGACTAATACTAAAGTCTTACGCAAGAAACATCTCTACATTTGCAAAGAAGTCAAGCATGATTGCCGATGTTGCCGGAGTGACGGAAACTCTTGACGAGAAGACATTCAACGACTATGTGGAAGTGCTTGAAAAACTGTTTGTATTGGAAGACATTTATGGCTGGTGCCCGGCCATCAGGAGCGCAACAGCCATGAGAAGCGGTCCAAAAAGAGAATTTGTTGACCCGTCAGTCGCCATTGCCGCTCTGGGGCTATCTCCAGAAAGTTTTCAGACAGACTTGAAAACTTTCGGCTTTTTCTTCGAAAACCTCTGCATACGAGACCTTCGGGCATACACCCAATCTCATGATGCCCATTTGTCGTACTATCACGACCGATATGGCCTAGAGGCAGACATCGTCCTCCATTTGGCAGACGGGCGTTATGCACTGATAGAATGCAAGCTCGGCAGCCGCGAAATTGAAGATGGTGCAAACCATCTTTCCGAACTGAAACGTCTGATAACCGAACACAACAGAACTGAAAAGCAATGCCCTTTAAGAGAACCGGACTTGCTCATAGTTCTCACCGGAGGGCAGATGGCCTACACACGGAAGGATGGAGTGAAAGTTATTCCGCTCGCATGCCTGAAAGATTAGTTTCTCTTGGGACTGCAAACAGATTGTTCATTTTTAACGATTACTCAATTTTTTTACAGAAAAATCTTACCTTTGACGACTTAAGTAAAAACAACTACTTAAAACATAATTAAAACACAAACACGATGAAAGGGAAATCATTATTCATTGCATTGGCAATGATAGTTTTAGGTGGAAGCATGATTGCCACCAGTTCTTGTAAGAAGGAAAAGAATCAGGTGATAGAAGTCACCGGGATTGAACTTGGCGAGAGTTCTGTCGAAATGACTGTCGGGACCAGCCATAAGTTGACTGCTACTGTTCTGCCGGAGAATGCCACTGAAAAGGGCGTTGTTTGGGAGAGCAAAGATGAGAGTATTGCCTCTGTGGACCAGGAAGGGCTTGTGAGCGCTGTCAAGGAAGGCAGCACCCAAATTATTGTCTGCACTGCTAACGGAAATTTCAGCGCATATTGTTCTGTGACTGTCAAGAAAACCGGTGCCGATGTGAGTGGAATCACTATTGACAAAGACGAGCTCAAACTCACTGTCGGGAATTCTTTCCAGCTTACTGCTACTGTTCTGCCGGAGAATGCCACTGAAAAGGGCGTTGTTTGGGAGAGCAAAGATGAGAGTATTGCCTCTGTTGACCAGGAAGGGCTTGTGAGCGCTGTCAAGGAAGGCAGCACCCAAATTATTGCAAGCACTGCTAACGGAAATTTCAGCGCAGTCTGCAATGTGATTATTGAAAAAGAACTCGTTGCGGTGACATCAATCACGCTTGACCAAGATGTTATCGAACTGATGGTCGGAAGCAAATATCAGTTTAAGGCGACCGTATTGCCGGACAATGCCACCAACAAGACCTTGATCTGGAGCAGCGACGATGAGCAAATCGCCACAGTCAGCAGCAGTGGAGTTGTTATGGCATTAAAAGAAGGTACGGCCACTATTTATGTCCAGTCATTGGACAAAAAGGTCAGCGCAAGTTGCGATGTCTTTGTCGAAAAGGCAAAGAAATTTGAGTTTACCAAGACTTCCGGACTGATTGGAGTCGGCGACAAACTTGACCTTGTTTCTTTCCTGCTTTTTGAAGGCGAAGTAATTGACCCGAGCAAGTATTCTGTCAAATCCGACAAACCGGAGATTGCCCTTGTCGACGAAAATTCCAAGATTGTCGGAAAGGCCGCAGGAAAAGCGACAATCACTGCAATGTATGAAGTCGGGCTCAGCAAGCTTGAAGCAAACTTTGAATTGGAAGTGGAGGACAGTTTTGTTTCATTCATTGAGGATGTTTTTTCAATTTCGGGGCGCGGTACTGTCGTCACAACAACTGTCAGGAATGGAACAGTCCGCACTGGTGATGAAGTGAAAATCATCCAAACCGAGGCCGGGCTACCCGACTACTACCTGACTGTAAAGGCTATCGAGATTAACGCTAAGGCAGTTGAATCTGCAACTGTCGGAGATAAAGCTGGCATATTGTTCAACGAGCCGTTGGATAAAAACAAGGTTAGAAGAGGGGCTGCCTTTGTAGCAAGGGCGAACACGAGAATTGGCGCGACACAAACAGTTCACGGAACTTTGGCAATCAATTCGCAGCGTAACACGCCACTATTTAATGGCTACTCTCCATATTTAAGTGCAGAGGGGCAGCAGATTACTGCGAAGCTCACAGATTTGGCAGGTAATGAACTGCTGATGAAGGAAACTACATATCACAATATCGGATTCACGATTCCAAACGGCAACAAAATGGTTTGCTGCTTCGGAATGACTTTCAACGTTATGGAAGGAGGTAAAACAATCGCCTCCTTCACAGTGAAGGATTTCACGCCGATGGACTTGAGTTTCACCACACCGAGCTCTACAAAATAATGGAAGTCCGTAGGATGGTGAACAAAATACTTTTTGTTCACCATCTTGAAACCCCACCCCGAAAAGGCGATAGACGAAATTTAGTACACAAACACATATTAACTCACAAACAAATTTAGTGCGGATGGTTATACTTGTTGCAACAGAGGACGAACTGAGGCTGGCGAAAAAGCATCTCGGGGAATACGAGATTGTGAAAACCGGGGTGGGCGCCGGAAATGTGATACGGCGCTGCTCGCAGTTGCTGTTTCGCAAAAGCATTGAAAATGAACGGATTGTGAACTTGGGATTTTGCGGAAGCAATTCAATTCCAGTTGGGACTGTCGTGAAGGTTTCGAAAACCTGGCGGCTGATGGACAACGTCGTTGAGTTCGAAGACTGGAGAAATGGCTATGAACTTGCAGCGGAAGGTGGAGTGCCCTGTTATACGAGCAACTGCTTTGTGCTGAAGACCGACATTGTCGAGCCTTGTGCCTTCGATATGGAACTCAATTATATCGCCGACTTTCCGCTACCTCTGTGTGGGGCGGTGAAAATTGTGAGCGACAACCTCTGTCTCGACAAATATGAACATAGCATCCGTCACTCGGAAGACGATACTTGGGATGAGGTTAGGGCAATTTTAAAGGAGTTTGAATAAGTCCGGAGACCTTTCACCGGATTTATGTTTACAAAAACGATGGAAAACGAAGTAAAAGTGGAGAGTTTTACCTTTGACCACAGGAAAGTGAAGGCTCCATATATAAGAAAGTGCTGCGTTCTGGAGGGGACGCACGGAGATAAGGTGACAAAGTTTGACCTGCGGTTCTGTCAGCCGAACCACCAGGCACTAGCTACAGATGCACTGCACGCACTGGAGCACCTGTTGGCGGAGAATCTGCGGCGCCATATTGACGGAGTGATTGACCTGAGCCCGATGGGATGCAGGACAGGATATTATGTTTCAATCTGGGGAGAACGTGAAGTTCGCGAAATGAGGGATGCGCTTATCGCTGCTCTGAATGACGCAATTGAAGCGAAAGAAGTGCCGGCCGCCAATGAAATCCAATGCGGCAACTACCGTGACCTTTCCCTAGAGGGAGCGCAGAAGGCTGCCCGAGAGGCTCTTGCTGCAGGCTTTTCACTTGACCCGTTCGAGAGGATATTATAAAAGAAAAGGGAGTCGCTTTTGCGACTCCCCAACTGAATGTAAATATAAATTACATCATTCCGCCCATTCCTGCTCCACCGGCAGGCATTGCAGGAGCCTCCTTTTCAGGAAGGTCGGCAATTGCGCACTCCGTGGTGAGGAACATTCCGGCAACGGATGCCGCATTCTCGAGAGCCACACGTGAAACCTTGGTCGGGTCGATTACGCCGGCTTCGAACATATTCACATACTCCTCAGTGCGGGCGTTGAATCCGAAATCTCCCATCCCTTCACGAATCTTGTTGACAATCACGCTGCCTTCAAGACCTGCATTGGCTGCAATCTGACGGAGAGGTTCCTCAATTGCCGCTGCAACGATGTGGATACCTGTGGTTTCATCTTCGTTCTCGCCCTTGAGCTCTTTCAAAGCTTCGGCTGCGCGGATGTAAGCGACTCCACCGCCCGGCACGATACCTTCCTCGACTGCCGCACGGGTTGCATTGAGGGCATCCTCCACACGGTCTTTCTTTTCCTTCATCTCGACTTCGGTTGTTGCACCCACGTAGAGCACAGCCACACCGCCGGCGAGCTTGCCGAGACGCTCCTGAAGCTTCTCGCGGTCGTAGTCTGAAGTTGTTGTTTCAATCTGCTTGCGGATGAGGTTTGCACGCTCTGCAATTGCCTCCTTGTCGCCCTGACCATTCACGATGGTCGTATTCTCCTTGGTGATGACCACCTTCTCGGCGCGTCCGAGCATATCCGGAGTGCAGTTCTCAAGGGTGAATCCCCTTTCCTCTGACACTACGATACCACCGGTAAGGGTAGCGATGTCCTGAAGCATTTCCTTTCTCCGGTCGCCGAAGCCTGGTGCCTTGACGGCAGCAATCTTAAGCGTGCCACGGAGCTTGTTCACAACGAGAGTTGTAAGTGCTTCGCCATCAACATCCTCGGCAATAATGAGGAGTGACTTTCCCTCCCTTGCGATAGGCTCGAGAATCGGGAGAAGATCCTTCATTGTAGAGACTTTCTTGTCTGTGATGAGGATGCGAGGATCATCGAGCACGGCCTCCATCTTGTCACCGTTGGTCATGAAGTACGGAGAAATGTATCCCCTATCGAACTGCATGCCCTCAACAACCTTGACTTCAGTCTCGGTACCCTTTGCCTCCTCAACTGTAATTACACCGTCTTTCTTCACTTTGGACATTGCGTCTGCGATGAGCTTTCCGATGTAGTTGTCGTTGTTGGCCGAAATTGTTCCGACCTGTTCGATCTTCGCATAGTTGTCGCCCACTTCCTGCGACTGCGCCTTGAGGTTCTCGACAACCGCAGCGACAGCTTTGTCTATACCCCTCTTGAGGTCCATAGGATTAGCTCCGGCAGTGACGTTCTTGAGGCCGACATTGATTATCGCCTGTGCGAGCACTGTTGCCGTTGTAGTACCATCACCGGCCTGCTCGTTAGTCTTGGAAGCCACTTCCTTGACCATCTGCGCACCCATATTGGCGAATCTGTCCTCAAGTTCCACTTCCTTTGCGACGGTGACACCATCCTTTGTTACCTGTGGAGCACCGAATTTCTTGTCTATTACAACGTTACGTCCCTTAGGACCAAGCGTCACCTTTACTGCATTTGCCAATGCGTCTGCGCCCTCTTTCATTTGGGCACGCGCGTCGATATTGAATTTTATTTCCTTTGCCATAATATTAATTTGTTCTTCGAATACGAATCTATCCTAAAAAATACTGCTCAAATCGGTATAAACTGTAAATTAGATGATTGCCAGGATGTCTGACTGTTTCATAATGAGGTATTTCTTGTCTTCGAATGAGACCTCTGTACCGGCATATTTGCCATAGAGCACAACATCACCGACCTTAACCTCCATCTCAACATCCTTGGTGCCGGGACCAACCGCAATTACGGTTCCCTGCTGCGGCTTTTCCTTTGCCGTGTCAGGAATATAAAGTCCTGAAGCTGTCTTGGTCTCCGCCTCCTTAGGCTCAACGACCACTCTGTCTGCCAATGGTTTGATCATAATTTATAGTATTTTAAGTGTTATACTTCATAATGCTCCTCGTGGAGCCGGCCAAGAAAAGGACAAACAAAGTGCCAACGGCCAAAGACTGACAAATTGTCATCGAGACGTCAGCAGATGCCTGTTTCGCCACAATCTTTCGCTATATTAAGAAACATGAAAAAAATAAACTGCTTCAGATTTGTCAATTATTTTCGAGTATAGATTTCTTTTGGAAGAAGGAGTGTACTGGAGGTACACGACTGATGAGAAAATAAATATAGACCAAAAAGAATGAGAAAGATGAGGCAGGTTATTTTTTGAAGGTTTCTAAAGTGAAAATTTGCTTTTCCAAAAGCTAATTTCTAATTTTGATTCGAAGAACTACCCATTATAGAAACATGAAAAAGTTTGTAAAACTGCTCGCTCTCGCGGGCGCAACGCTTATCGCAATGGCATCATGTAGCAACAATTCCAATGTCCGGAACACCGAAGATGTTCTGAACAACATCTTTGCACGCAAGTCCGTGCGCAAATTCACCTCCGAGCCGGTCTCGGAGAAACAGGTCGAGACTCTGCTCAAGGCGGCTATGGCAGCGCCAAGCGCTCTGAACAAGCAGCCATGGAGGTTTGTGGTGGTGACAGACAAGGAAAAACTTTTGTCGATGGCGGAGAAAATGCCGTATGCCCGGCTCGACACGGCGCCGCTAGCCATCGTAGTCTGCGGAGACACATCGGTCAGCGAGAAATTCTGGACACATGACTGCTCTGCGGCAACCGAAAACCTGCTGCTCGCGGCAGAGGCTATGGGACTTGGAGCAGTATGGACCGCGGCATCGGACAGTGAGCGCACGGAAATCGTCCGCGAGGCTCTCGCCATTCCGTCCTTTATTCACCCTCTCTGCGTAGTTCCCGTAGGCCATCCGGACGGCGACTTCCAGCCGAAAGACAAGTGGGATCCGACGAAGATTCACTACAACAAGTGGTAAAGGAAATGAATTTGAGATTGCCGAGCGCAGAAAAGTGGCGATTGAAATAAATTTAGAATATAACCGAATAAGTATTAGACATTATAAAGACAAAAAAATGATGAATTTAAGCAAATTATTGAAGTTGGCCTGCCTTGGAGCGGGACTGCTCGCAGCGACCGTGAACGGTTACTCATGGGGACAGAAAGGACATGATGTGACCTGCGCGATTGCCCAGAAGCACTTGACAAAGAAGGCAAAAAAACAGATCTCTGAGATTCTGGACGGGAAATCCATCGTCTATTGGGCAAATTGGATGGACAATGCCAGCCACACTCCGGAGTTCAGACACACGAGCACATGGCATTACAAGAATATCGACGCCGATGAGACCTTCGAAAATGCGGTGCTCAACGAGCACGGAGACGTGATCAGAGCCATAGAGGAGCAGATTGCCGCCCTCAAGAGCGGGAAACTGGACAAGGAGGGTAAGGCACTCGCACTCAAGTTCCTCGTTCACCTTACGGGAGATATGCATTGCCCGATGCATATGGGACACAGATCTGACCGCGGAGGCAACAGATGGCAGATTCAGTATTTCGGAAGCGGAAAGAACCTGCATTCCATCTGGGATTCATCTCTCATAGAGAGCGCCCACAAATGGACCTACACGGAATGGGTCGAGCAGATCGACACTTACGGGAAAGCCGAGAACAAGGCCATTGCAGAGGGCAGCGTATCCGACTGGGGCAGGCAGACTTATGAAATCTCAAAGGAAATCTACGATGAGACCCCTGTAGGCTCCAAGCTTTCCTACGACTACGTCAGCAGATGGACTCCGACCATAGAGCAGCAGCTTCTTCGCGGTGGCCTGCGGCTCGCGGCGATCCTCAACGACATTTTCAAGTAAAGTGGAGGCCCGTCTACAGAAACATAGTCATATACACAGGAACATACTCGACTCCATTTTCTCTTTTGTAATCCTTCGTATAAATCAGGTATCTGTTCATTATCCGGTCTGAAAACTTGGAACAGAACTCGTCCAAGGATTTATGAGCCTTATAGCCGGAGGACTTGACTTCAATGGGAGAAATCTTGTGCTTATCCGGGATGACAAAGTCTATCTCGTAATATTTCTTGCCTTCGGCATAGGGTATTGTGTGATAGAATAGGTTCTTGCCCGTTGCCCGTAGCATCTGAGCGATTACATTTTCATAGACATACCCCAAATTGGTGCTGAGTTTGTCATTAAGAAGCTTGTCGTATATGACATTTTCAGTAATATCGCTGTCCTTGAACGCAAGAGTGACAAACAAGCCTGTGTCAGACGCATACATCTTGAAATACTCTTTGTTCTTCGTCAAGGCCAATCCTACATTCGGATCATCGGAATGGTATGCTACATTAACAGTCATGGAATCATCCATCACTTTCACGATGTTCTCCAGCCTATCAACTCTTTCCTTATCAATTGCCCTGCCTACCTGATAGCGCATCGCGTTCCTGCTGAGCTGAGATGGGATGGCATCATATAATGCCTTGGCTCTTCCGGAATCATCAATCTTTCCGAAATCTTCTTCATAAAGAGCTATTATATCACGTTTTGCCTGATCAACAGCCGTAAAATTATTAGTTCTGATATAGGCAGAAACAGCCTGCGGCATCCCACCGACAAGCATATATAGGCGAAAGTCCCTCATAAGTTTGCGATGAACCGCATCACCTAAAGGCATTTTCTTTTCAAATGCAGTGCGCAACAGAGGAATTGTGGTCGTATCGCCCAATGTCCATCTGAATTCCTCATAATCCATCGGATACATATCCACTTTTGTTTCCTCACTCGGGACAAGGATATCACGGCTCCTCGAACGGACAGATATCAGGGAGCCTGTCTCGATGTAGTCATAGCGGTGGTCTTTCACAAGATGCTTGATGGCCTGTCTTGCAAGAGGCTGCAGCTGGACTTCATCAAATATAATCACAGACTCTCTTTCATACAGCGGAATCTGATAGATGAACTGCAATCTTATGAATAAATAGTTCAAATCAGAGATGTCATTAAACAAGTCACTTACCTCTTTGGAAACTTTCGAAAAGTCAATCAAGATATAGGACTTATACTCATTTCGCGCAAATTCCTCTGCAATGGTTGACTTTCCGACACGTCTTGCCCCTTGTATCAGCAGTGCCGTGTCGCCATTTCGCTCAGATTTCCATTTGAGCATCGTATTGTAAAGTTTCCTCTTGTAGTAGATTACGCCGTCTTCCATCATCCTTAAATTTATGCGCTAAGATACACCTTATAATCAGCTCCACCAAATTTATTTTAGCCTTTTGTCAATATCCACCGAATTTATTTTGACTTTTTGTCAATATCCACCGAATTTTTACTAGTGAATTTGTACCAGTGTACCAAATGCTCCTAGGGGACGACTTTTGGCGAGCGGATGAGGCGACCGATGGGAAGGAGGTCTTTCCTACCACCGGTTCAGCGGCATGCCGAGAGTCATCTTGTGGACCTTGTCGGCGGCGGATGAAAGAACAGCCTCGTAATCCTCGCGTCCTTCGTCAGTTTTGCCGGTGAGAAGATCGAGGTGGCGGGAGGCGTTGTCAAGGACGGTGTCGATGAGTTCGACCATCCATTCCATATCCTTTTCAACGAAGCCGCGGGAGGTGACTGCCGGAGTGCCGATGCGGAGGCCTGAGGTAGAGAACGGAGTGCGGGAGTCGAACGGGACCATGTTCTTGTTCACGGTGATGTCCGCCTTGCCGAGTTCCTTCTCGGCCACCTTGCCTGTCAGGTCAGGAAATTTAGTGCGTAAATCAATGAGCATCAGATGGTTGTCAGTACCGCCAGAGACGATCTTGTAGCCGCGCCGGATGAAGGCGTCACACATTGTGGAGGCATTGGCGAGCACCTGCTTCTGATAGTCCACGAACTCAGGTTGCTGCGCCTCAAAGAAGGCGACTGCCTTTGCGGCGATACAGTGCTCAAGCGGACCGCCCTGAACTCCGGGGAATACCGTGGAATTTATGATTTGTGACATCTTCTTCACCTCTCCCTTATTGGTCTTGAGCCCCCAAGGGTTGTCAAAGTCCTTGCCGATGAGGATGACTCCACCGCGGGGGCCGCGCAGGGTCTTGTGCGTGGTGGACGTCACTATGTGCGCATATTTCACAGGGTTGCTGAGCAGCCCGGCGGCGATGATGCCAGCCGTGTGCGCCATATCAATCATAAGAATGGCTCCGACCTTGTCGGCTATCTCTCTCATCCTCGCATAGTTCCACTCTCGGGAATAGGCAGAAGCACCGCCGATGATGAGTTTCGGGCGGGTTTCGAGAGCCTTGGCCTCCATTGCGTCGTAGTCAATCTTTCCTGTTTGTTCGTCAAGGCCGTAAGACACGGCATGGTAGAGTATGCCGGACATATTTACAGGTGAGCCGTGGGTGAGATGGCCGCCGTGCGCAAGATCGAGCCCCATGAACGTTTCGCCCGGCTTGAGGCAGGCCATCATCACGGTCATGTTTGCCTGAGCACCGGAGTGAGGCTGGACGTTCGCATATTCCGCCCCATAAATCTGACAAAGACGGTCGATGGCAAGTTGTTCTATCTTGTCGATGATCTCGCAGCCGCCATAATATCTCGCGTTTGGATAACCTTCCGCGTATTTGTTCGTGCAGATTGAACCGAGCGCATCAAGCACCTGCTTGCTGACATAGTTTTCAGAGGCTATGAGCTCAAGTCCCGATGTCTGTCTCTCCTCCTCTTCCCGAAGAAGCTCAAAAATTGATATGTCCTGTTTCATGCGGTCAAAATTATATCTTGCAAAATTAGTCTTATTTTTTATTTCTGACTACCTTTGCGACAAATAAAGTTATCAACAATCTTCGTATGCAGGGAAAAGACCGCAAACTTCTGAACATCGAACTCGGACGAGTTTCCTCCGAAAAATATAGGGAACTTCCGGATTCAGGCATAGTTGTGGTGCTGGACAACGTGAGAAGTGCCCATAATGTCGGATCCGTGTTCAGGACGTCGGACTCGTTCAAAGTCGACAAAGTTTTTCTGTGCGGGATATGCCCGGTGCCGCCATCGGCCGAAATCCACAAGTCGGGACTCGGAGCGGAGGACAGCGTCGGATGGGAGCACTGCGAAGACACGATGGTGGCCGTGGAGAGGCTGAGGGATGAGGGATACACAATCGTCAGCGTCGAACAGACGGTGAACTCCGTCAAGCTCGACAGGTTCAGGCCATACGCCACGCAGGAAAGCGCTGAAGGGACATATGCCCTCATATTCGGAAATGAAGTGGACGGAGTGAGCCAGGAAGTCGTTGACGCCTCCGATTTCTCTTTGGAGATTCCGCAGTTCGGGATGAAACATTCTCTGAACATTTCGGTGTCTGCCGGAGTTGTGCTGTGGCACCTCACGCTGGAGAGGTTAAGGACAAAAAACGCAGAAAAATTATAACGAAAAACAAACTCATAACGACATGAAAAAGACATTACTTCTAATCGCTGCGGCGCTCTTTTTCGCTGGGTGCGGTGCAAAACATCAGGTAGAACTGATTCCTGCGGAAAACTTCAACACTGAAGTCGACGGAAAGCCGGTTTCGCTCTACACACTCCACGGAGGAGACATCACGATGCAGGTCACCAATTTCGGAGCGAGAGTCGTGAGCCTCTGGACTCCTGACAAGAACGGATCTTTCGAAGACGTGGTGCTCGGCTACAACAACATAGAGGACTATGTACACAATCAGGGAGAGAGATTTCTCGGAGCTGTGGTCGGACCATATGCAAACAGGATTGCCGGAGGCACATTCACAGTCGGTGACCAAGTCTACAATTTCCCGCTGAACAATAACGGGCAGACGCTGCACGGAGGACTCAAAGGCGTGGATATGCTTGTGTGGGACGTCTGCGAGGTGACGGATTCGAGCATAGTGCTCAATCTCGTCCATCCTGACGGACTTGACGGCTTCCCTGGAAACATTGACATCCGCCTGAGCTACCTTCTGGACTCTGAAAACAACTTTGTCCTCAACTATCGTGCGACGACCGACAAAGCGACATATTTCAACATCTCGCACCATCCGTTCTTCAACCTCAAGGGCGAGGGCAACGGGACAATTCTTGACAACGAGATGATTATCAACGCCTCCGCATACATTCCGATTGACGAATACTCGATTCCTTACGGCGAAATTGCACCGGTGGAGGGCACGCCTTTCGACTTCCGGAAGACGCATACAATCGGAGAGCGCATAGGCGAGAAAAACGAGCAGCTCGCGAACGGGGCAGGCTACGACCACAATTTCTGCATTGACCGCAAGACGGAGAGCGGAGTGGAGTTCGATGCTTCCGTCTATGAGCCAAAGAGCGGTCGTTTTCTTGAGGTGTTCTCCGACCAGCCAGGACTTCAGTTCTATAGCGGAAACTTTTTCGACGGCACGACCTGCGGAAAGTACGGCAAGCCTCTGCGCTACCGCGAGTCCATCGCGCTGGAGACCCAGCATTGGCCGGATTCGCCACACCATCCGAACTTCCCTTCGACCCTTCTTGAACCGGGCCAGACCTACACGCAGACCTGCATCTACCGCTTCAGCGTGAAATAGTCGCAGGTGTTGCGAAAACCGGACAAATCGCTTAATTTTTTAAAGTTCGCAAAAATAGCATATAATATCGTCTGCGCACGAAAAAATTTTTATACGATAACCCAAGTTTGTATTTTAACAAACTTGGGTTATATTTTATAAATATTCAAATACCATAACTTACACTTTGTAAGCCGAATAAACATACAACGCGAAATATATAAGAATACAAGAGAGCATAATAGGCAATACAAACACACTTACACCAAAAATCACCATATTTAGGTATTACTTTCATTTTGAAATATAAAATCAAAACAATATTTTTGCAAAGTAAAAAATGTGAAAAAACAATGGTCGGCAACGGTGCCGACAAAGTGCGTAAAACGCTTGGCATTATATAGGTATAAGATGAAGCAGTGTAGGTTATTTTCAATAGCGGCTATTGCAGTCGCTGTCCTTGCGAGTCTGTCAGCACAGGCCGCCCCTCCAAAGAAGACACTCACCATAAATGGTGATGTGGTGACGGCTGCGGACGGAACTCCTGTCGATTTTGCATCTGTTCTGGTCACTCCGTCCCAACTCTATGCAATGACAGACAACTACGGCCGATTTTCAATAAACAATGTCCCGGAAGGAAAAATCACCGTCAGCGTCCAATTCTACGGAATGGAACAAAAGGATACGACATTCACGGCAAAGGCGGGCGAAACTGTGAATTTGAAACTCTCTCTCAAAGCGACATCTTTCCGTCTCGACGATGTGGTTGTCGTGGCGACAGGCAGCAAAGCCGGAAGCAGCACGGCTTCAAATATCTCAAGGCAGGCGATGGACCACCTTCAGACAAGTTCTCTGTCGGACGCATTGACATTGCTCCCGGGAGTCAGTCTGATAAACCCCGACCTGTCAGAGGCACAATCGATTACCATCAGGACGGCACGACCGATACTTCCCGGTGAGACCCCAAACTCAGCCTCTGTAATGAACAGCCTCGGGACCTCCGTCATCGTGGACGGCGCCCCCGTTTCCAATAACGCCAACCTGCAAACCCTAAGCCCCGTGGTGAACGGAAACTCAGATGACTCCAGTCGCTCGGGCACCCCGGCAAGAGGGGCTGATGTAAGAACACTTTCCACCGACAACATCGAATCCATCGAAGTCATAAGGGGCATTCCTTCGGCGGAATATGGAGACCTCACATCCGGAGCCGTGCTTGTGAAATCAAAGGCAGGAAAATCTCCGCTTACCATACGGTTCAAAACCAACCCGAGCATCTACCAGGCCTCCGCCGGAAAGGGATTTTCGCTCGGAAAGAAGGCCGGCGACCTCAACATTTCGGGAGATTACGCCTTCAGCAAGAATTCACTCACCAAGGGGCACTCATTCTACCAAAGGGCGGGTGCCAGACTGCTGTGGAGCGTAAGATTGGGAGAAATCGTCAATGAAACGACATCCCTCTCTATGAGTTTCGGACGGGATCGCGACAAAATCAATCCCGACAACGCAAGTTCCAGAACACAGTCCTACGCCAACGACATCGGAGTTTCATTCAACACCAACGGTCGCGCTTCAATCAACGGGAATTGGCTGCGCAGTGTCAACTGGCTGGTTTCAGGAAGTTTTAACGACAAGAAATCCCACTACGAGAGCACAGCCATCAATGCTCTCAACCTCTACTCCAAGTCTATGACAAACGGAGAAATCTACAGCAATCTTGCCGGAGCACAGATTTTTGACGCCGATGGCAACAGGATTACCAACGTTGCCCCTGACAGCCCGGCCAAGGGTGTTGTCCTGCCATACAGCTATTTCTATAAATATGACATCTACGGCAAGGAACTCAACGCCTTTGTGAAACTCAACGCCGACTTCGCACACAGCTGGGGGCCGGTGAACGAAAGGCTGCTGATAGGCGCGGACTTCAAAACTGACGGAAACCTCGGCAAAGGCTCCGTTTATGACGAAGACTATCCGCCATTCAGAAATATCAACAATGCCGAGTCCGGCTACAGAGCAAGGCCATATTATGACATCCCTTTCATCAACCAGTTCGGACTATATGCCGAGAACTACTTCAATTGGAATTTCGCAGGAAGAGCTCTCAACATCACGACCGGACTGCGCTACGACAATGTCAACGGGCTCCACTCGGTGGCTCCGCGAATCAACGCCTCCATTGACATCATGCCTTGGGCGACTCTGCGCGGAGGTTACGGACTCACATCGAAGGCTCCGACCTCATACTATCTCTACCCGAACAAGTCCTACCACGACTACATCCTCTACAACGGAATGATAGCCGGACTGCCGGAAGAAGAACAGCTGCTGATTGCAAAAACCGACATCTACGACGCGAGCAATGACAAACTCGAAATTGCAGTGAACAAGAAGGCGGAAATCGGATTGGATTTCAATTTCGGCGGGCACTACCGAATCAGCATCACAGCCTATGACGAAAGGATGGACAACGGCTACAACTACGGACTTGACCTGAGTTCCTTCATCTGGTATCAGGCAACAACCTACGCCGTGGACCACAAAGCCCCCGGACAGCGTCCCGTTCTCAAGAAAGACAAAGACTACAATCTCTTCTACACCATCTACAAGCCTCTCAATAATGTCAAATCGCGCAACAGCGGAGTGGAATATGAGATTGACCTCGGACGTTTCGATGCGATTCGCACATCCTTCTACATCAACGGTGCGTGGATGCGCAGCACAAACACCAACAAAGGCTACTCCTTCGGGACGAGAACAAAAACAGGAACTCCGGAAAAGAATATCGGAATCTATGAGCCGGAGGTCAGGACCAACTGCGCCGAACAGTTTAACACCACAGTGAGAATCACCCACAACATCCCGCAGGTGGGACTCGCCGTGACGCTCACCGCCCAGGCGAACTGGTACAGCAAGTATTGGACGAAATACGGCAATGACACGATGTTCATAAAATACATCTCCCGCAAGGACGGTCAGGTGCACGATTTCGACCCTTCTCTCAAGGAGGATGCGGAGTTTTCCTATATGTTCCCCCCTCTCAACGACAACAGATTCACTGTGGAAAAATATTTCCCGACACTCCTTTTCAACCTCAACCTGAGCAAGGAAATCGGAAACAGCCTGACCGCATCGTTCTATGTCAACAACCTGTTCAACAGCCGCCCCCTCTACCAGTCCAAACAGACCGGAGAATACAGGGAACTCGGAATCCCTATATTTTTCGGCTTCGAGTTCAAACTGGCAATCAAGTAAGAATAATTAAATCATCTGTAAATTTTTAAGACTATGAAACATTCAGCAATCGCCTTTACGGCACTCGCGGTTCTGCTGGCAATGGGTTGCCAGAAAACCGAAACGAAGACTATCAGCGTCAATGTGAAGGTTGACGAAACAAAACTCAAGGAAGCCGGTATCGACTCCCCTGAGACCTACGAAGTGAAACTGTCCAATTTCTCGACAGGAGCAAGTTTTCAAGCCAAGACTGAAAACGGGATTGCCACTGCGGCGGGTCTTGTGCCGGGCGTTTACAATGTGACGGTGGGAGCGTCTCAGAATATGGGCGGCTTTTCCTACACCATTGCAGGAGCCCAAAGCAATGTGAGCCTGCTAAAGGACGGCGACGAGGTGGTCGTCAGCGTAGATGCAGTCAAAGAAGCAGCCCTTGTGTTCAAAGAGATTTACTACACCGGTTTCAGCTACACTCCTATAGACCCGGATACCGGAAAGCCGGCCGTTGACAAGGAGACCGGAAAGCCGGCTACAACCACATATTTCCGCGACCAGTTCTACGAGATTTATAACAACAGCACGGAAGTCGCCTATGCCGACAGCCTGTGCATCGCGACAATTGTTTACGCAAGTTACGACTACTCCATCATTTACGACTGGCCAATTGAAAACAAGGACCAATATGTTTTCGCATCTGTAATCTGGCAGATCCCGGGTGAGGGAAAGACCTATCCGATCCAACCGGGAGAATCCATCATAATCGCCCAGTGGGGAACAAATCACAAGGCACAGAATCTCACGGAAGGGAATGCGCCTGTGGATTTGAGCGGAGCTGAGTTTGAGGCGGTAGAGAAAGAAACAACTGCATTTGGGGGAATAGTGCTCACTGACAATCCTGCCGTCAATATGAAAAAAGCCGTCAATGCACTTGGATATTCAGCACCTCAGTGGCTCACACCTGTAAGCGGAGCAGGATATATCATCTTCAAACCGTCAAAAGCTCTCAAGGATGAGAATTACCTCATTGCGACCAATAACGACTTCTCCGGCAAGGCGAGGGAAGTTCTTATCAGCGACGTGATTGACGCAGTCCATAGCGTGAGTGATGAGACCGGAATGATGCACCGTGGCCTCCCACAGATTCTCGATGCAGGCGGCATCTGGTGCTCAGGCACTTATGTCGGAGAAAGCATTGCAAGAAAAATCAAGGAGACACGCCCTGACGGCACCATCGTCTACCAGGACAGCAACAACACGACCAACGACTTCGAGGTCAAGAAAGACCCTCAGCTAAGAAGAAACGGAGCAAAAGTGCCTTCTTGGAACACTTGGTTGAAATAGTCCGGCCAATTTGGAAACCATTTCTTAACAATCATTTCCTGAAATGAAGAGAATCATCGCAATATCCGCAGTGCTTGTCTGCCTTGGCTCAACCGGAGCCCGGGCAGAGGAGCCTTCGGGAATATGGAGAAACAGCGTACTGCAGGAAACTGCAATACGTAACTCTCTCTGGTTGGGAAGCAGTTCGGCTGCCGGCCTTGCTTTCAGTCCATATAAAGTTTTCAACATCCTCGGCCTCAGTTATGACGGAGGCTATGGCGAATTTCGGAAAAACGGGACAGGAAAAAGCAGCACGATGATTTCGCTAAACACATCCGGTGCGGCATACATCGGAAAGTTCCTGGCAACCGGCGGGTTCTCTTACAGGAACATCAGCGAACACGACGCCCTCTATAATGTGCTTAACTACGAACTGGAGGACAATATGCCTTACCACCCTGTTGACGACAAGTCCAGCGGATGGCAGAAACAGGAATATCTCCTGAATGCAGGACTGAGTTCTCCTGTGCTTTGGAACAGAGTGGCCTTCGGGCTCAAACTCGACTACGAAACAAAGGTCGGAGCCAAACAGCTCGACCCTCGCGGGGAAAGTTATAATCTCGGCGTAAAGTTCTCTCCTTCAGTCAGTTTACGACTGGGGAAGAGTCTACTGGGACTTAGCGGGACCTATTGCTACGGATTCGAACGCGGAGATGTCTCAAACAACAATCCATGGCAGGATCAGAAGGTTTGGGAACACCGTGGATTGGGTGAAAGCACACAGACAAAAGTCGGTGGCAATGAAGGGATGAAAACCCACAGTTACCGAAGTCATCGCTACGGAGCTGCGCTCCAGTATTCGCTGGGAGACATTCTTTTTGTGGAGGCGGGCTTCGAGCATCGCACTACTCTCGGAACAGAAAATCCGAAATTGCCGAAGAAACTGGGTTCAATCAGCGAAAACGACATCAGTCTCAGTTCAGCATGGCTTTTCGGAAAGGATAAATCCAATAAACTCTCTCTTGATGCGCTGTGCGGTCTCACAACCGGCATCGAATATGTCCAACAGTTGGATAAAACCGCCTACCGGCAGGAATGGGTGGTTATCAGCACCAATGATATGACTTCCTGTACGGGAGTAAATGCCCGGCTTGGCTATGACCATCTTTTCGGAGCATCCGACCCAAGGGGCTACAGCTGGAAAATTGGAGCCGAAGCAACATTCGATATGTTCAATCAGAGTTATCTCTCCCCAGCTTCTACTCTGAAGACAATGCGCATCTACAGCGGTGCGCTCGCGGACAAGCATTTCAAATTCCGCAAGTCTTCCCTTTTGCTCGGAGTTCACGCAGGCTATGCGGCAGGCCTCGGCGCAGGATATGACAGTCTGAATGCCAAGGCTCACGCGACTCCTAAAGCTATGGTGCAAGACAGTGCAGACTATCTAAACGCAAGTTTTCTTAAAGCGGGAGGCAGAATCGAATGGACTTACGACACCGGAAAAAGCCTGAGTTGGATTTTGGGCGGAAAAGCATCCTACCTCCGGGCCTTCGCTCTCAACCGGAACAGAGTCATCTGCTCCGCGACATTTGGAATCCTATTTTAGAAACCTTCAAAAAAGATGTCATATAAAACAATCCTGACGGCCGCCGCCATCTTTATAGCAGCGACTTCGGCGGCACAGACACATTCCTTCGCTATTGTCACAGACCCCGCGACAATGGAAAACTGCAAAAGCGCATTGGAAAACTACAGGGAGTCCGTCTGCAAAGACGGACTTGCCGCATTTATTGCAGCAAAGCCCTGGAGAAGCCCGGATGAACTCAGAGACAGCCTGATACACTACCATAAGACCAGAAATCTTGAAGGAGCAGTCTTCGTGGGAGATGTGCCGATTGCGATGATTAGGGAGGCCCAACACCTAACATCCGCCTTCAAAATGGACGAAAAAGGCGGGTGGCCGATGAGGGATTCTTCCGTGCCTTCGGACAGATTCTATGACGATTTCGACCTGCGTTTCAATTTTGTCGGAAGGGACTCTTCGCAAACCAATCTTTTCTACTATTCTCTCGCGGCGCAATCCCCCCAGCACATCAGTTGCGACATCTACACCGGAAGGATTAAAGCTTCGGATAAAAGAGGCGACAAATATGGCGAAATATCCCGCTATCTTCTCAAGGCTGCAGCGGCAAAGTCCCGGTACAATCCGCTCGACCACATTATGTCCTACTGTGGCAGCGGTTCTTTTTCCAACAGTCTCGTGGCGTGGAAAGACGAAAGCATAACCCTTCGCGAACAGATTCCGGGGGCATTTAAAGGCGGCTCTGAGGGAGCGAAGTTCCTTGTTTTCGCGATGTTTCCACAGATGAAAGAGGCTCTGCTTCAAGAGATTTCCCGCGAAGAACTCGACCTTGCACTTTTCCACGAACACGGAGTGCCCGAAAGGCAGTATATCACTGAAACTCCCCATCCCGACGACGTGGACGGATATTTCAGAGACGCGAACTACCGTATACGGGAGAGAATCCGCAGCGCTGTCAGAAGAGGAAAGGACGCGGAACATGCGAAGGACGATATTGTCAGAGAATATGACATTCCAAGGCTGTGGATGGAAACTTGGGACGATGAGAGACTTGCGGTGGAGGATTCGCTCTATGACGCAGCAACGGGAATTATGCTTGAGGATATCGCCCGGAACAGGCCGAATGTGAAGATGACTATTTTCGACGCCTGCTACAACGGGGATTTCCGCGAAGACGACTGCATTGCCTCGCGCTATGTTTTATCGGACGGAGGAGCTCTTGTCAGCATTGCAAACTCAGTGAATGTGCTCCAGGACAAGTCTTCTTCCGACCTTTTGGGAATGCTGTCGGAAGGCTACCGGGTGGGCGAATGGATGCAGAATGTAAATATTCTCGAATCCCACATTCTCGGAGACCCGACCTTCCATTTCTCCGCCCCGCAGAATGCCGTCCGCCCCGACCTAAAGAAAACCGACTGCAAATATTGGCTGAAATTCACAGAGGCGAGCTACCCATGCGACATCAGAGGACTTGCACTCCACAAGCTTTTCGCATTGAACTATAAGGACTTGTCTCCCCTTCTTCTAAAAATATGGAAAGGAAGTGAGGAATATATGCTCCGTCTTCAATGTCTCCATCTTCTCGCCCACTACAACGACTCCAACTACGCGAGCGTCCTGAAAGACGGGGCCGACGATCCCTATGAGTTCATCCGCCGCAAGAGTGCCTATTATATGGGCAAGGTCAGCACTCCAGAAATGGCCGCCGAACTTGCGGCGCTCTATCTGCGCGACTATAATTCACTCCGCGTAGCCCAAAATGTGGGCTTTGTCTGCGCCCATTTTCCCGACAGCCTTTTCATCCGTGAATTTGAGAAACAATTCGCAGAAGCGGACTGGATTTACGACAGGGAACGTTTCCACAAAGAGGCCTCTGACCTGTTCCGACAGGCCTTTTCGCTCGAATCCTCAACAGGAAGGGCTCTTGGCAGGAAAGAAGACAAATTCCGTAAATTCTATATCAGCGGGATGAGAAATCAGCCTTATCCGCAGCACGCAGAGGCTCTGCTGTCGATTGTCTGCGACAGCGGTGAAAGCGAAGACACAAGGGTTCAGTGCGCCGAAGTTCTCGGATGGTTCGTGCGGGCCTGGAACAGGGCGGAGATTGTACGCCGGATTGACGAGTATCTTAATTCCGGAGCGGATACACCCGAAAAATTGGAAAATGAACTCATACAGACCAAAAAACGTCTTGAGAATTATATGAAGTAGTTATGAAGAGAGAGATTTTTTTTAATATAATCCTTGCGGGAGGCCTTGTCTGCGGCATTTCTCTATCGGCAGATGCTCAAGTCAAAATTGAGGGATGCGGGGTGAAATCAGCGACAGCATTTGCCATAATCACCGACAGCATAACACTTTCCGAATGCAGAGAGGAATTTAGCGCCTACAAAAAAGTCCTCGAAGAGGAAGGGCTTGGGACATATATTGTCAGCGCCGAGTGGACGAATCCGGAAGAAGTCAAAGCAGAGATTCTCACTCTCGCAGAAAAAAAGCCAAAACTCGAAGGTGTCGTTTTCGCAGGTGATGTTCCCATTGTGAAAGTGCGTGGAGGACAGCATCTTACCACAGCGTTCAAGATGAACGAGGAGACTTGGCCGAAGGAAGAATCGTCTGTGGCATCCGACAGATTCTATGACTGTTTCAGCCTCAGTTTCGATTTTCTCTGCCGCGACAGCGTAGACACAGACATATTCTACTACCGTCTCAACGAAAAAGGCGCCCAGCATCTGAGGCCGGACATCTATTCGGCGAGGATGAAAGTCCCCGGAGTGATGAAAGGCGACAAATATGAAACAATGCGCAAATATCTCCGGAAAGTTGTGGACGCCCACAGGGAAGCGAACTCTCTGGACCATATCACATATTTCGCCGGCCACGGATATAACTCCGACTGTCTCACACTCTGGCGTCAGAAGCCCCTGGTTTTCAGGGAATATTTCCCCTTTGCATTCGACAGGGCGTCGCAGAACCGTTTCCTCAATTTCCGCGAGGACAGGCAGATGAAATGGAGATTGCTCAACGAAGTGGGGAGGGAGGAAGTGGACCTTTTCATTTTCAGCGAACACGGGGCGAGCGACACGCAATATATAAACGAAAGCAAGACGGCGACAAATCTTCGGGAAGACTATGATTTTCTGAAACGTTCCATTGCCCGGACATATGAATACTACCAAAAACGTGGACAGGGAGAGGAATTTCTGCGTGAGGCGGTGGATTCGGCATACCGGCTCCCAAGGACAGCGGTTTCGGATTCGGCGATTGCCGTGTATGCCGCAGCGGATTCTCTCGACTACTCGGGGGCGAACATATTCCTGGACGATATAATGCGGGGACGCAGCAATGCGAGGATGATTGTTTTCAACGCCTGCTATAACGGTTCTTTCCACGACAGGAAGGGTTATGTGGCAGGGTGTCATGTTTTCGGAGAGGGAAAATGCATTGTCGCACAAGGCAATACGGTGAATGTACTTCAGGACAAATGGGAAGACAAACTGATGGGCTATCTTTCAATCGGAGAAAGAGTCGGGATGTGGCAGAATGAGCTATCCTATCTTGAGTCCCATCTGATCGGCGACCCGACTTTCCGCTTCACTCCGCACGACAAGGCGGAGGAAAAACTGCGCGACAACTTGCATAAGGATTTGATTTTCAACGGAGAGAAAGCCTCTGTCTGGGAAAAGTACACAAAATCTGCAAATCCTGTCCTTCGCAGCACAGGGATCACATATCTTGGCTATATTGATGCAAAGACCGCGCATAAAAGGGCGGCTGAGATGTTCGAAGACCCGTCGTGGACAGTGCGCATACACGCTTTCAATGTGTTGGGGACTGACCCGGATGAAGATTTCGCAGACTATGTCAGAAAAGGTCTCTGCGACAGCTACGAACTGGTGGCGAGAACTGCTGTGAAGGCAGCCGGGGCTCTTGGTGACACGAGTCTGGTCGCCTGCCTGAGAGAATTCAAGAATGCGCATCCGGAGATGGTACGGGCAACGGGACATCCTCTTGACGACGCCTTGGCACTGCTCTGTAATACAGGCCATTACGCAAAGAGCATCGCAGGCCTCGGGGACAAAAGCAAGGCGGTGAAGAAAAGGGTTAACGATGTGAGAGTTTTCCGCAACGGCAGGAGTATCTTCGCTGTATGTCCGCTGCTGGATATTGTCCGGGATTCGTCCGAGGATATTTACCTTCGCAGCGTCGCTTGCGAAACGCTTGGATGGTATGGACAGTCGGTATGCCGGGAGAGAATCATCGGGGAACTGTCGGAAATCCTGGAAAGCGGAGAAGAGAGTCCGCAACAGGTTAAAGCCGAAATCGAAAAAACAATCAAAAGACTGAAATGGCAATAAAGGATTATTTAAATGACGATTAAAAATAACATTCTGAGGGCGCTCTTGGCGGTGTCTCTGACTCTGACCGCGGGAGTCTCCCCCGCAGTCCTGCGGGCACAGGAGAGTATTCCCGCATCTGTGGACAATTCGAAATTGAAATATTTTCCTCCCCTCATCAATCAGATTGGAGGCTCCTGCGCACAGGCATCCTACATCGGATATATGTTCACCTACGAGATGAACCGCCTTTTGGACAGGGACGCCTCGGAAAATAAGGACAATCAGTTCAGCTACCTCTACACCTGGAACTTCATTAACGGTGGGGTTGATGAGGGGTCTTTGGGCACTGACGGACTCCAGATTGCCTTTGAGGGAGGAATCGCCACAGAGGCGGACTTCCCATCCCAGTACACGAGTTCGCAGTTCAAATGGACCAGCGGATATGAAAACTACCTGAAAGCCCTTCACTACCGCGTCAAGAAAATACGGACATTCAACGTTCTCAACCGAGAGGGCGTGGACAAGGTGCGGAACTACCTGTGGAACCGTGGGGAAAGCGGAAAAAGCGGAGGAATCGTGACATTTTCGTCCCGTTCCGGTTCTTGGACCATAAACACAAACTACAGCGGCCCTTCCGAAACGGGATATAAGGCACTCCTGACAAAACTCTCACCCACCGGAGCACACGCAATGACGATTGTGGGATATGACGACCTTGTCGAATTCGAAACTCCCGAAGGGACTGTCAGCAAAGGGGCGTTCATCGTATGTAACACTTGGGGAGAACATCATTTCCAGCACGACCGGGGGCGTTTCTACCTTCCATATTGGTTTTGGGAACAAAGCGACCGGGACCTCAGCGCGCTTGGAGCGGATATGGTCGGGACAGATGTCGAATACCGTGAGCCCAAAGTCGTTTTCCGAGTGAAGCTTGACTATAGTTCGAGGGACGACCTCTCATTCAGAATCGGTGTATCCAACAGGGCGTCCGACAAATTGCCGGCAAATGATTTCCTCGTGCCAATCGCAAACCATCAGGGAGGAGACTATCCGATGCAGGGAAACAATTCAAGTTCGGAGATTGAATTCGCCTTCGATTTCAGTTCATACGTCGCGAATATCAACGATTCCGCAGAGCCGAAATTCTTCCTCACTATCAGCCGCAACCGAAGGGGAAAAGTCTACGGAAGCGGGACAATTCTGGAGTTTTCGGTGTATGACTACCGTGAGAGCCCATTCTCCCCTAAAGTCTATGTCTGTGAAGGTATTGCGGGAAAAGAAATCCTCGATGGAAGCAATTTTTACAGCATCGAGACTGTGCCGGCAAAAAAGACTTCTTACTCACCAGTCCAATGGCTCGGCAGCACAGGACAACCTGCGGCGGCTCCGCTTGTCCTGAGGACCGCTGACGGAAAATATGCAAAGTTGCGTTTTTCCGACTATGACAGAGAAGAAGGAACGATTAAATTGAAATATGTTTATGCTCCGAACGGGAGCCTGAAATTCGAATAGAGATATGAAAACAAACAGAGTATTATTCTCTTTTGCGCTCGCCGCCATACTCTGCTGCAGTTGCAAGCACAGCACTGAAGATACGCCCCCGGTCGCAGCGGAAGTCACTATAGGCGGACTTGAAGACGGCAAATGGGTTTATTTTTCCATCAGAGACGGAAAGACAGTCGGGGAAAGCACATTCCTCTCTGAAAAAGAGGATAAAGAATGGGCGAAGCGGACAGACTGGGACTTTGCCATTTGCGGAGACTACATAAAGACCAACAGCGGCACCTCCGGTAAGGGAGAAGGAGGCATTCTCAGGGATGGAAGTCACAATTTCCAGACACTGAAGGATGCCCCCTCCGGAGGTTATCTTATTGATGGCGAAGGCATTGTAAAATGACAGACCTACACGCAGACCTGCATCTACCGGTTCAGCGTAAAATAAAAACCCAACACTGCAACTGAGTTGCAGCATGGAGTTCATACCTTTGCAGCCGTCAAAAAAGTCAGAGACTCTTTGATGGCTGCTTTTGTTGAGGGTAATTGCATGACAAGTTTGCTTGGATTATTCCTGACACCGGGAAGCGGCACATGAAACAAAAATTCAGTTAATTACAGACATGGACAAGAAAAAACTTTGGAGAATCATCGTGGCGGCATTGCTGCTCGCGGGAGCGTTTGCAGTAGAAAAGACAACGAGCCTGCCTGTGTGGCAGTTGCTGCTCATCTATCTGATGCCCTACCTTATAGTCGGGTATGACGTGATTGCCGAGGCCGTGGAGGAGCTTTTCCACGGAGAGCTTTTCAACGAAGACTTCCTCATGTGCATTGCCACCATCGGAGCGCTCTGCATCGGCTTCCTTCCTGGCGCGGAGACGCAGTTTCCGGAGGCTGTGTTCGTGATGCTGTTCTTTCAAGTTGGTGAGCTCTTCGAGGACTATGCCGAAGGACGTAGCAGGGAGTCGATTTCACACCTTATGGACATACGGCCCGACACGGCGAACGTGCTTCGAGGAGGTGAGGTTTCTGTGGTAGCGCCCGACACCGTGACTGTCGGCGAGACCATAGTTGTGAAGCCTGGAGAGAAGATTCCGCTTGACGGAACCGTGGTGGAGGGAAGTTCAAGCCTCAACACGGTGGCGCTCACTGGAGAGAGCCTTCCGCGCGACGTGGCTCCGGGAGATGACGTGATTTCGGGATGCGTCAACATCTCCGGGCTGCTGAACATCAGGGTGAACAAAACTTTTGGCGAATCCACGGCCTCGAAAATCATCAATCTCGTAGAGAACGCAGGTGAAAACAAGGCGAAGAGCGAGACCTTCATAGCAAAGTTTGCCAAGGTATATACCCCGATTGTGGTGACGCTCGCGTTTGTCCTCGCTTTCCTGCCGCCGCTCGTTTCAGGCGATTTCTCCGGAAATTTCCCGGCGTGGCTTCAGCGTGCGCTGACCTTCCTTGTGGTCTCATGCCCATGCGCCCTTGTGATTTCAGTTCCGCTGACATTCTTCGGTGGTATCGGAGGCGCATCGAAGAACGGCATTCTTGTCAAAGGTGCGAACTATATGGACACGCTCTCGAAGCTCGGCACCGTCGTCTTCGACAAGACAGGGACTCTCACGAAAGGGCAGTTCGAGGTGAATGCCGTACATCCTGACCAATTCGATGAGACGCAGCTTCTGCATCTTGCAGCGCACGTCGAGCGCTATTCGACCCATCCGATTGCAATCTCGCTCAAGAACGCCTATCCGAATGAGCATGACGGCTGCACGGTGGAGGATGTGGAGGAGATTTCAGGACACGGAATCCGCGCGAAGGTGAACGGGGACACCGTCTGCGTCGGGAACACGAAAATGATGGATTCAGCAGGCGCGAAATGGCATCCGTGCCACAAGGTAGGAACGATAATCCATGTGGCCGTGAACGGGGTCTACGTCGGGCATATCGTGATCTCTGACAGGGTGAAGGATGACTCCGCCGCTGCGATTGCAGACCTGAAGTCGCTCGGAGTGAAGAATACGGTGATGCTGACGGGCGACCGTGAAGAGGTGGGCAAGGACGTGGCAACGCAACTCGGATTGGATGAATACCACGCTGAACTTCTGCCGGCGGACAAGGTTAACGCTGTCGAAAAGCTGATTGCGAAGAAACCTGCCGGCACGACTCTGGCATTTGTCGGAGACGGCATCAACGACGCCCCGGTGCTTGCCCGTGCGGATGTCGGCATAGCTATGGGAGGTCTCGGTTCGGATGCGGCGATTGAGGCCGCGGACGTTGTCTTGATGGATGATAAGCCATCGAAAGTCGCCACAGCAATCCGCATAGCCCGCCACACCCTAAAAATAGCCAACGAGAATGTCTGGTTCGCGATTTCTGTCAAGGTCGCCGTCCTCATCCTCGCCGGCTTCGGTCTCGCCACAATGTGGATGGCAGTCTTCGCCGATGTCGGAGTGACCGTCCTCGCAGTGCTCAACGCAATGAGGACACTGAAAAATCTTCCTTAATTAGAACTTGAACGACAGCCCGGCCGAAACATACCCCGTGTCGTGGCCACCTTCCACCCAGAGACCCGCCTTCTTGCAGAAATACCAGCGCAGGCCGACCGTGGCAACGAATGTCATTCGCGTGTCCATCTTGTTGAAAGTGCTGCTTGCCTTATCTCCACTTTCGTTGTCGGTAGTGTGCTCCCCTATCAGGCCGGCGTCCAGCATTGCGCGGGCATAGAGTTCAAAACGGCGGCAGAGAGTGAGGTGATAGCTCAGACCGGCAGCGATGTCGAAGCGGTTGCAGAACGTGTCTTGCTGCTTGTCGCCGTAGCCGTTGTCCAGCATCCAGTTGTAGCCGTATCGTGAATATTCTCCACCTACCGACCAGCCGAAGCTTCCGAAACGTCCTAAATCGAGAAAACAGATGTCTGAATATATCATCACCGGCGGCACGACCATCCGGAACGAGGACTTGTCATCACTAGCGTGTTTCATAATCCTCGACCACGGGGCGATGACAGGAGAAACACCGACTTGAATCGTTCTTGTGTACTTCGGGAAGACAATCTCCGACTTCGTGCGCTTCCACCCGACATCCTTCCCGGCATCCGATGCGGCGATACCTTCCTGAACTCCAATCTGACTGTCCTTCATCTTGCCCTCAACGCGTAGAGCAGTGTTCCCGTAAGAGGCCTCCCACGCATAGATAACATCCATAAAAGTCTTGAACTCGCCGGACTTAACCCTCTGTACTAACTCCGGGTAGTCATAGATTTTTCCGAAATATTCGTTCAGCAACGAGGCGGACATCGAAGGTTCTGTTCTATCGAAAAGACTCTCGCGCTGGTCGGAACCCACCATCACAGCTATGTCTCCGGCTATGCTCAGGTACCACGAACGGACAGGGCGCACCACGGTGATGTTTCGCCCAGTCTGTTCAGACTCGACAGTAAAGAGGGAATAGAGTTCAATCCCGGCTCCGTGATATTCCTTTCTGACCCATTCCACATTTGCCTTACCGCCGAAAGCCCCGAACATCTTGACAAGACGCTTCACATACTTGTCCGTGCCTTCGAGAAGGAGGGAATCCACGTCCTCGTTGACGTATCTTGCCCTTTCGCCGTCCGGAGTGAGACTGAACTCAATGTAATCCGGTCTGTTGACAAGCGCCGAGCGGAGGTAGCCATCAAGGGCTCGCGTCTCACCCTTATTGAGCCAGACACGAGCCCTCACGCCCTCGCTTTCAGTCGCTTTCGCCTTCTTGTCAGAGAATACTGCCCGAGCATTTGCCGGCACTCCTGCCAGCAAAAGTGCTGTCAAGGCAGATAAGATGGTGCTCAAGATTTTCATGAGTTATTTTGACGCTGATTTTACGTAAAAATTAAGTCCAAAATTGCCTACGAATAAGTACCGGTGAAAATATAGGTGATTCCATCAGCGACCTTTGTATATTTCCAGGAATCATCCTTTGTGAACCCGAAAGATACAAGTCTCTTGCAATAATCAGTCGCGACATCCTCTTTACAATTATAAACGATGAACACAATTGTCTCCTCTCCGTCACCTAAATCACTATACAAAGGATTTTGAATCCGTCCCGTATACTCGGGAAATCCCACGAATAACGGATGCGCCTTGACAAGTCCAGACCAATCCGACTCAACCGGGCAAGTAACATGATTCTGATCGCCATGGCTTTCCTTGCTGCAGCCGCAGACAAGCATCATTGCCGCACAAGATAGTGCAAAAATAAACTTTTTCATACTTCGCTTGAAATTTTCCGCAAAGATAGCTCCCCCCCCCGGTAAAATCCAAAACAATTTGAAAAAATTTTCCTCGCAACTTTTGAGCAACCCAGAGCTCACACGCTCTTTCTTGAAGGACCTCAGCGTTTCCTCCTCGGTTTTTTCGAACTTGACTACGTTTGTGATAGAAAGACTTACAGTCACTCCTTCCACATCGTGGTCAGTTCCCATATAAGCGAATGACCAGCCCTCCGATTTTTCCACCCCAAATTATCGATTTGAATGAAAATACTATTCAAATAACATACAGAATTTCGACGCAACCTCTTCCAGATTGAATTGCGGATCTATTCTGTTAACGTAATTTTCTGTGCATCTTACCGCTATTCTTCTCTGAGGAAATGGAGTAAATCTTCTCTACGGAAAGCCCAAGGACGGTCACAAGGAATCTTCTTCTCCTTGTCTTGAAAGACGTTGCGACGTGTCTTTATCGTTGGTTTGCCATACTCCGGGGACTTGAAATCCTTCCAAATAACTCGATTGGCCGTGCCGTCAATACTGAATCCATTTAGGTAAAACTGGAGGTAGGTGGAACGGTCATCGAACTTGGGTGTCGGCTGTGGTACGTAGCGGCCATCACCATATTCCTCACCGGTGAACCAGTAAATCCAACTGCCGTGTTCTCCTGCATGGCGGTCAAAGATTGCAAATTCTCTGATGAGCGCCGAAGCACGGTATCGGCCACATGAATCTTCGAATGTAATATCGTAACCGGACCAATGGGCATGGAGGGACATCATCGGGAATGGTGGCAGGTTCCTGCCGGGGAATCTCCCGTTACGATGATAAACGACAGGGTCTTGGATCTGTTTTTCCGACTCTTTCTCCTCGTGATAATAGAATTCCACCGTACGGATATAGATTTCGTAATCATCCCCAACCTGCAGGAAACCACCGTACAGCATCTTTTGGGCAAGATGATAAAACTCCGTTTTGAGAGCAAACATCTTCGCATCAATGGAGCCGTCTTCCGCTCCGCGGAAGGCAGACAGGCACTCTTTGAGACCGTGTCTGGCTATGTACTGTTCGTTAATCATATCACCATAATTATGTTTCTTCTTTTGCCCACTAGTAAACATCGGCAAGGACATTCCATGTCACACAATGGAGGGCACCACCGTCTCGGGCCAGTTTTTCACATCCTTGTACCTGAATGACTTTACAATCCGGGTAGAACTGCTGGATTTGCTGAAGGGCCAGATGGTCTTCCTCCGTGTGCAGGCCGGGTACAAAGATACAATTTTTTACGCGAAAGAAATTGAGGTAGGCCCATGATAGTTTGTTGAGCCTTGGGGTGTTATACTCCAATTCCTCGACAATGAAATGCGGAGAGAGGGCTGCCAACAGCTTTCTTCGGAAGCCAGGATCAGTATTGATGTAATTGTTCATTAGTACCCGATTCCCTTCGATCCACTGCACCATCCCGTCGGAATGACCGAAGATTTCGTATCGGTCCCAAGGTATAATGATAATCTGGACCTGCAGATAATCCTCCAGTGTTGATAGCAGTTCTTTCCTTTCCATCCAGCCGTTCTCTTGGAATATCTTGTCAGTCATTATTACCTTATCCCCGCATTTGACAATGTTACCGCCGTCCAGTACATAGTCCACTGGAATACGACCGAGGTGCAAATGGTCAATAATTTCCAGGACATTCGGGATGTAGCCATCATATCCCAGCAGATAATCTGGCCAATACTCATAGAAAAAGAAAAGAGTCTTTTCGAGTTGAATCGGCATATAGTCCCGTGCCCAGACTTGCTTGTAGGATGATGTGTAGGGTAGAAATTCGGCGTGGATATGTTCTCTGTGCAGCGCCTCCAGCAGATTCCCGCAAACCGACACGTAGTGGCTGAGGCCATGTGCCAGATATACCATGTTGGTTTGATTGTCCTGAATCATATTACTGTTCCTTTGTCTTTTTTGTGGAACCCATGCTTTACCGCAAGCGCCTCATATTTGTTTGCCATTTCCTTATCTTCCGAGATTCCTCTGCCAAGCCTGAAGCAACGAGCCAGGTTGTACTCTGCACAAGCACCAGCTCCGTTTTTTACCGCTAGTGAGAACCAGTAGTAAGCCTTCTCGTAGTCCTTCAGCACACCAATACCTTCTTCGTAACATAGCCCCAGAATGTTCTGTGCCTCCTCATCATCATAGTCGGCCGCCATGAATGCATAAAGCAATCCCTGTTTGACATCTTTATATTTCTCGTCCCGGAAAAGTAATATATGCGCTAGATTGACCATTGCCGCGGTGACGCCCAAGTCAGCCGCTTTCCGGTACCAGTATAACGCCCATCTCATACTCTTCTTTACCCCGATTCCACAATCATAGCAGAAACCGTAATCGGAGAATGCAGCTGAATACCCTTTAAGAACTAAGGCATAGACAAGGGACAGATACTTCTTTGGATCTGGCTTGCCAAACCAACCTGCACCATATCCGTAGGACAAAGTGTATCCGGCGCGATTATACTTTCTGCGATATAGTTCTTCAAGTATTTCTTTCCCTTCATCTACATTTCCATCAACGATTAGCTTCATCGCATCGGCATATGCCTGGTCCCATTTATCATGTATGTCCGCAATATCTACTTCGTGGGGCATCATCCTTATTGCATAACAGCGACCTGGCAATTCAATAGTATTGTCAATAATTCCTGGAGGCTTAATCATTTTTATATAATTTATTAAATATCAAAGACTTACGTAACACAACTGCAAAGATAGGAAGTCATTTTGAGACAGCCAAACGGACTTTGTTAAAACATGTTAAAGGATTCGAGAAACAAAATGTATCCGGTTGTATCGGGTGCTATACAGGCGATACTGAGCGATACGGATGCGTAAGGAAAACAGCTGTATTTTTCGATATGAAATGATTTGCAAGAAAAAAGTGTTATATTACCATCCTTGACACTTTGATTTTAAGATATAAAGGTCCCAGAGCGCTGTAATGGCGATTCTGGGACTTTTGCAATTATGCAAGGCGGTAAAGCAATTGTTGATGACAACACGTTTCTCTTTATTCCATCCGCTTTGTATGCTTATTGGGTGTCTCGATATCTTTTCGAGGAGAAAGCAAACCAAATTCTTCTTCCGGAGCGAGATGTATAATAAGCGTAAAAAAATCTCTTATCTTAATATTTGCTTGTAAATTATTAAATATCAGCAAGATAAAAGTGTAAAATAAGAGGTGAAAAGAAATAGGATTCGATAAGTTGAGTCTTATGGATGGCCAGGATTGCCGAGGAATTGAAGGCCAAGGCCATTGAACTGGCATAGAAAGGCCTTACACCTCTACCACTTCTTCACAAGTTCCAAGCCATCTTCTATACAAGCGGTAATCTTGGACTCAATTTCCACATCGGAGCTGTAGTCCATATTCTGGGCGGCTATGGTGGTGAGCTCCCCAAGGTTCCAGAGGCTGCCGAGGGCTTTCAGGTATGGCGTAGCCTGTTCGCGCAGGTCGCAGGTGGAGATATCCATACCCCGAGTGGTAATGTAGAGCACCTTCGGCGCTTTACAGAGGCCCTGGCAGGTCTTTCCCGTGTCGGTAAAAGTGACATCAAAGAGCGAAGTCTGCTCAAAGAAACACTTCAACACAGCCGGGAAACTCATATCCCAGAACGGGGCGGCAATGACGATACGATCCGCTGCGGCAATAGATTGCGCCGCTTCCATCGCCCATCCGGGAATCTCACCCACGCCGCGTTCCTCAAAGAGACCGGGGTTCAGCGGAACAATGTCCATATCCGGAAGGTCGTACCGGGTAACCTTATAGCGCTTGGACAAAGCTGACACAATGGGTTCCGCTATGCGGAGCGTGCGCGAATCGCTCTGACGCACACAGGCATCTATAAATACAAGCTTCTGCATTGACTGTTGATTAGATTTACAAATTTACGAATTTTCCTTGAAACGGGAGCCGGTCAGGAAAAGGGCAACGAGATAAAGGCCGTGCCTCTCCTTGTCGGCAAGCTGGACATGACTGGGAAGATACTCACTGCCGACGCCATGTCAACGCAGAAAGACATCATCGACTGCATCAGAAAGAAGGGAGGGGGCTTCCTGATAGAACTCAAGGCCCACCAGCGGGCGCTGTTCTACGGGGTGGAGGACGGACTCAGAAAGAAAACGCCGCTGCATTCCTACACGGACGGTCCGGAGTTGGGGCACGGAAGAATCGAGACAATTCTACAGAACGTTCCCCAGAAGCCAGTCAACTACAGTAACCTTCTTTATTTTAGCTCCTCCATACTCTTCTTCACCTCGTTCGTTCAGGGATATCAGTGTGAGTTTGTCGCATTTGAACCCCGCGTAGCCTTTAGCCAGACCGCCCAATTCACGGTTTCTAGTCTTTGCCGTATCCATCTTGTAGGTGACTTGGATAAGCTCCAGAATCTTGGTTTTGTCCACCACCACGAAATCTATCTCATAGCCATCCTTGTAGTAGAATACGTCCACGTTCTCTTTCTTGTACCGACGCAGCAACTCGATATACACGATGTTTTCCATACGGTAGCCCAGATTCTCCGTTGTAAGCGTACTCTCGCGGTCGGACTGGAAGGCCACATCGACGATGTACGCCTTTTCGCCCCTTATCCTTTCAGCGCTTTTGAATGAGAACTTGTTGATTCCCTGGAGCAGGAAAGCCTGCTTCAGATAGGAATAGTAATTCTCGGCGGTATGGTCAGAACCGAATCCAAACAAATCTGCCAGCGTGGTATATATGACCCCCTGGCAGAAATTGTCCACCAGGTAATTGGCCATCTTCCGAAGTGCATCCACATAGCGGATTTTGAAGCGTTTGGCGATGTCTTTCTTGATAATGGCATCCATCAAGGAGGTAACGTACCCCCGTTGATTCTTGAGATTGAATGTCTCCGGGAAACCGCCCTTGCGCAGATATTCATCGAATGCGACCTTGATGAATGCCTGGTTTTTGGTAGAGAGGTCTTTAGGGTCCAACCCTTTCATCCAGCAGTACTCCTCAAATGAGAATGGATAAAGCGTGATTTCATTATATCGGCCGGTCATGTGGGTGGCCAGATCAGAACTGAGGAGCTTTGCGTTGGAGCCCGTAAGGACGATGTGCATCTTCTGTCGGAGCAGCCGATTCACAAAAAGATGCCAACCTATTACGTTCTGTGCCTCGTCCAGGAACAGGTAATCGAAATCGCCATAGACCATATATGCTGCCTCAAGAACTGTATTCAGGTCCTTCCTCTCCAGGCCTTCCAGATTTTCATCATCGAAATCCACGTACCCGAACTTCTTGCCGGACTGGACCAGCGCCTTGAGGCAAAGCATGGACTTTCCGCATCGACGAACGCCGATGACCACCTGGGCCAGCGGGCTGTCCAACTCAAACTGGCGCTCCTCCCTGCGTGGGCAGAGGGCGTTTACATCTATCTTTTCAAGTTCTTTTTTCTGGTCCGTGAGTATCCGGACAATTTCGTACAAGTCCATGGCAAAAGCGTCTTAACTGCGGCAAAGATAGCAATTCTTTTTGAGTGAAGTGCGGTATTCCGTCGTTTTTGGGATTACGAAGTGCGATAAATCAGATTCAATTGTATTACAAAGTGCGGTAAATGTCTGCCATGACAAACCTTTAGATTTACTCGACAATAATGTTATCGATGCGCAGCCGGAAAGTGCCGGACGGAGCTTGAACCTCAACCTGCTCACCGGTCTTCTTCCCCATTAGGGCCATTCCTATCGGTGACTTGCAGGAAATCTTACCATGATCGATGTCCATCTCATGAGGGCTCACGATGGTGTAGGCCATCCTGACATTTGAAGAAAGGTTCGTGAACTCAACTCTGCTCAGCAAAGAAACCCTGTCCTTCGGCAACGCAGACGTGTCGATGACGCGAGAATATTGCAGTATTTTCTGTAGAAACTTTATACGGCTTATAGCCTTCCCCTGAGCCCGTCTCGCTGCACGGTAGCCAGCGTTCTCGCTCAAGTCGCCCTGGGCGCGTGCCTCCGCCAGATCATCCTTAATCCTCGGATACTCGACATTTATAAGTCTGTCGAGTTCCGAGGCAATCTGGTCGTAACGTTCTCTGGACAAATATTCCATGACAAGGCTAAAGCAGCTTATAACTCCTCGATATGAAGTCCGCAAGTCCCTTTCCCTTAAGCAATCCGTTGGCAAGAAGCGCCAAGTCCGTAATCTGACGCGCCTTCTCGTCGCGGGCTGCCTTTGCCTCGTCTGTTGACGCATCGGCACCGCGAAGTTCCTCAACAAGAGGGTTCTCCAGATTGACAGTAAGGCTGTAGGACTCAGGCATAGAGCCGTAGAAGTTCAGTCCGCCCCCAAGTTTTGACATCTCGCGGTAACGCCTCATAAACTCCGACTGCGTGATGAGAACAGGAGCAGCATCCTTTCCGAGGTTGTCGGCTTCGATGTTCCATTCGATTTCCGTCGGAAGTCCAGCTTTGAAAATCTCGTCCAGAGCCTTCTTCTCATCCTCGGAAAGTTCCGGCTTCTTCACATCTTCCTTGACGATGAGTCTGTCAACGCTGTCTGAGTCCACGCGTGCGAACTTCACGTTCTCAAGCTTGGTCTCCAGCATATTCACAAAATAGGAGTCGAGGTGACAGTCAAGCAGCAGCACATCGTAGCCCTTGTTCTTCGCGGCCTCGATGTAGGAATACTGCGACTGCGGATCCGTAGCATATAGAATGACAAGTTTCTTGTCCTTGTCGGTCTGCTCGGCCTCCACAGCCTTGCGGTAGTCGTCTATGCTGAAATACTTACCGTCCGTGTTCTTGAAGAGGCAGAACTTAAGCGCCCTCTCGCAGAACTTCTCGTCCGAAATCATACCATACTCTATGAACAACTTGACATTGTCCCATTTTTCCTCAAAAGACTGCCGCTCGTTCTTGAAAATCTCCTCAAGACGGTCTGCAACCTTCTTGGTAATGTAGCCGGAGATCTTCTTCACATTGGCGTCAGACTGAAGATAGCTTCTTGAGACATTCAGCGGAATATCCGGAGAGTCAATCACACCATGCAGAAGCGTGAGAAAGTCAGGCACGATAGCCTCGACAGAGTCCGTCACGAACATCTGGTTGCAGTAGAGCTGAATCTTGTTACGGGAAATCTCCATCTGATCCTTAATCTTAGGGAAATAGAGAATACCCGTGAGATTGAACGGGAAATCGACGTTCAAGTGAATGTGGAACAGCGGGTCCTCAGCCATCGGATAGAGGGCATGATAGAACTTATTGTAGTCTTCGTCAGTCAGTTCGGAAGGCTTGCGCGTCCAGAGCGGCTCCACCGTATTGACAACATTATCCTCGTCTGTGTCGACATACTTGCCGTCCTTCCATTCCTGCTTCTTTCCGAAAATCACCGGAACGGGCATAAACTTGCAGTATTTGTCGAGCAGCGACTGAATCCTGCCGCGAGTGGCGAACTCCGCCTCATCTTCCGATATGTAGAGCGTTATCACTGTTCCGCGCTCAGTCTTGTCGCAATCCTCCATCGTGTACTCAGGGGAGCCGTCGCAAGTCCACTTCACGGCCTTCGCTCCCTCCTTCCAACTCAGCGTCTCAATCGTCACCTTGTCGGCCACCATGAACGCAGAGTAGAAACCGAGTCCGAAATGACCTATAATATTGCCTATCTGATCCTTGTATTTCTCAAGAAACTCGCCTGCTGAAGAGAATGCAATCTGGTTGATGTACTTGTCAACCTCCTCGGAAGTCATACCTATGCCATTATCCACAATCTTAAGCGTCTTCGCGGCCTCGTCCAGTTCGACCCGCACCTTCAGTTCTCCGAGTTCAGCCTTGTACTCACCGGAAGCCGCGAGCGCCTTCATCTTCTGAGTCGCATCGACAGCATTGGCCACCAATTCACGAAGGAATATCTCATGATCCGAATAAAGGAACTTCTTGATTACCGGAAATATGTTTTCCGTTGTTACACCTATTTTTCCGTTTGCCATAATATTTAGTTTTTTATTTATCACAATATATGATGCCGGAATGTCTCAAAAGCGATACCACTAAAAGGAAAGCGACATTTTGTCAGTTCTTTGTCAGAGCGAAGAAAAACCGGGCTCGATTTCACAACCAAGCCCGGAATCCTTAAAAATAAGCGTTGTATGTATGTAAGTATGTATGTATGCAGAGAGATTACCTGTAAAGGAACCTCTTGATACTCATTTTAGGAGTTTTTTCAAACGGTTTGTCGACAATCTCGACCTTCGATATCTGGCTATACGATGGAAGAGACTTGTTCAGAATAACCTGCATGTCATGCATTTTCTCTGAAAGGGCCTCACCGTCAAGCCCGTCAGTCTCAATCTGCTTCTGGTCGAGATAGACAAGTGCGACAAGTTTCGAAGCGCGGTCAACGACCACAGACTCAACAACATACGGCTGATTGTTCACCGCAGCCTCTATTTCCTCCGGATAGATATTCTGTCCGTTTGAGGAAAGAATCATGTTCTTGCTGCGTCCGCGGATGAATATGTTTCCGTCGGCGTCAATCACTCCGAGGTCTCCAGTGTTGAGCCATCCGTCCTCAGAGAATGCTGCCTTTGTTGCCTCATCGTTCTTGTAGTAACCGCTCATTATGCTCGTTCCGCGTGCCTGAATCTGTCCCACGACATTCTGCGGATCTTCGGAGTCGATGCGAACCTCAGCCCTGTCAACAGCCTTTCCGCAGGAACGGAGCACGAACTTCTTCCAGTTTTCATAGGCGAGGAGAGGAGCCGCCTCCGTCATTCCGTAGCCGATTGTGAACGGAAGACCTATCTTGCGGAACCACATCTCAACTTCCGGGTTAAGCGCTGCGCCGCCCATAATAAACATCTGAACCTTGCCGCCGAAAGCATCGAGAAGTTTCTCGCGAATTTTCTTGTAAATAATGGTATTGACGCCAGGAACCTTCAAGGCAAACTGCACGACCGGCTTGCTGACAACAGGAAGGACGGCAGACTTGAATATTTTCTCCATGACGAGCGGAACCGTAACGACAAGATAAGGATGAACCTCCTTCATCGCGCCGAGCAGCAGGGCCGGTGTCGGTGTCTTACCGAGGTAGTAGATGGTTGAGCCGCCGCAGAGCGGATAGATGAGCTCGAACATCATTCCGTACATATGAGCCATCGGGAGCATTGAGACAATCTTGTCGCCCGGATGGGACGGGATGTGCTCCTGACCGAACTCTACATTTGCGCTGAGACACTCGTAACGGAGCATGACACCCTTAGGTGCGCTCGTTGTGCCTGAAGTGTAGTTGATTATCGCAAGTTCCTTGTCATTATCGGTCGGATAATTGACGTTTTCGCGGGTGAATCCAAGAGGATACTTCTTCTCAAACGCAGCCTGAAGGTTCTTCATTGCTGTGCGGACATTTTCGTGAGAGGTGTAGAGAAGGGAGAAGTCGTCAACTGAAATGACGGTGTGAACCCGCGGCATCGCCTTGATGTCCAACTTCTTCCACATGTCGGCGTTCGTGAAGAGAATCACACTTTCAGAATGGTCAACAAGGGAGTTGACGCTCTCTGGTGTGAAGTCAGCAAGAATAGGAACAACGATGGCCTCGTAGGTGTTGATTGCAAGGAAAGATATTCCCCATTTCGCGGAATTCTTCGCACAAAGAGCAATCTTGTCGCCCTTCTTCACCCCGCCTTCTTCAAAACATATATGGAACTTCGCGATGAGAGTCGCCACCTGTCCGAAAGTAAACTCGTCTCCCCGATAGTTGCAGAGAGCCGGGCTTTCCCAATTTTCACGGATTGCTTCTGTCAGCCTCGTGAAATAATGTTTCATTGGTTTATTCGTCATATTGTCAAATTTCTATTAGTAACTCAAAACATCAAGCAACAAAATATCGAGTAACTCAAAACGTCGGCAAAATTAATGAAAAGACGAATCAGAAGCTTATTTTTTCTATATTTGTGGCGAAATATCTCATTTTATGTGGTAAAAATTTGGATATGATGAGAAAGAAACCAATTGTTGCGCTCGTTTACGACTTCGACGGGACCCTCTCTCCGGGAAACATGCAGGAATTCGGATTCATCCAGGCTATAGGGAAAGACCCTAAGGAATTCTGGACCGAAAGCGATGACATTGCAATAGAACAGGACGCGAGCAACATCTTGAGTTATATGAAACTCATGTTCGATGAGGCTCGGAGACTCGGAATACGACTTACAAGAAAGGATTTCCGTCGTTTCGGAAAAAAGATAGAACTTTTTGAGGGAGTGAAGGAATGGTTCTCCGCCGTCAATGAATATGGAAAGGAGCACGGGGTCATCGTGGAACACTATATCAATTCGTCCGGACTCGCCGAAATGATAGAGGGGACACCGATTGCCAAAGAGTTCAAGCGAATTTTCGCATGCTCCTACCTCTATAATGAAGACGGTGTGGCAATTTGGCCCGGTGTCGCGGTTGACTACACCGCGAAGACCCAATTTCTGTTCAAGATAAACAAGGGAATCCTGAGTATAAGGGACAACAAGAAAGTCAACGAGAGTCAGGTTGAGGACAAGAAGAGGATTCCGTTCCCCCACATGATTTATTTCGGAGACGGCGAGACCGATGTCCCGTGCATGAAGATTGTGAAGATGTTCGGCGGACATTCAATCGGCGTCTACAACCCGCTGATTCCCAAGAAAATCAAAACCGCACGGACGCTTCTGAAACAGGGGCGTGTCAATTTTATCACACCTGCCCGCTACACCCGCGACAGCCGCACGTTCGAACTGGTCTGCTCTATTATTGATAAAATACGGGCTGATTACCACCTGCAGGTACTTGCAAAAAGCGAATAAAAGGCGGATTGCTTCGTTGCTCGTCTTGGTGAAATCCTCACAACCATTAGGTTGCTGCGGTTTCCCCTTCGCCGAGCGCCTTGCACTCCATCCTTTTCTTCATCTTTTTGCCTCTCTGCAATCCAATATAGCAAAAATCCCGGGATTTGAACTGAGTCAAATTCCGGGATCAAACTTATATTAGGGGATGCATAAAAGGATGGGATGCAAGGCGGACGATGAAGTCAAATACCGCAGCAACCTTATGGTTGTGAGGATTTTGACGAAGTGTCCAACACAGCAGACCGCCTTTTAGGCGCCCCGTATTAGAGGGCGATTACGATAGAACGAGACAATGGCGCATCCGCTGACTTAGCCTTCACAACTTCAGACTTCGCGACGATGCGTGAAGGAGCGATGTTGTACTTGTTGACGAGCAGATCCTGAACATACTGCACACGCTTCTGGGCAAGCTTGCGGTTGCGTGAAGCGGAACCGGTGTTCTTGTCGGCAGTACCGGTAATCACGATAGTCCTATTCTCATCCACATTGGCAATGACAGTCTTGACATAATAGTCGAGGTGGAGACGCTCCTTGACAGGAAGCTCAGACTCGCCTATATTGAAGTACATCGTTGCAGGGGTCACGTCAGAAAGAACGGCCTTCTTCTCTGCTGCTGCCTTTCTTGCAGCCTCTGCATCAGCCTTTGCCTTAGCAAGTTCCTCATCCTTTGCGGCGAGAGCCTTGTCCTTGGCTGCGGCGTCAGCCTTTGCCTTGTCAAGAGCACTGTTGGCATCTGAAAGGGCATCGTTGGCATCTTTCCACTGCTTAGGAGAAATGCCTGCTGAACGCTTCCACGCAGCCGTCTTGCCGAGATTCACGTTAAGACCGGCAGAAACAGAAATCTCACCGGATACACCATTGGGAAGAGCTATTGCCCGTCCGTTGTAGAGGATTCCGCGGACATCAAGAGTGATGTCAAGTCTCTTGCAGACCTTGAATGAGTTGTAGATACCGGCTCCGGCTCCAAGTTCTTTGCCGAACTTGAGCTTGCTGTCGGCATTGTTGCGGTTCCCTGTGAGAAGGAGACCGGCGTGGAGATAAGGAACGCAGTTGTAGACGCGTGACTCCCTATAGCCCCAAAACTCGTTGGAAATGTTCCACATGAAGTCGCCGTGAATGTAGCCTAAGCCTATACGATTCACATAGCGTCCGTCCTTCTCCGTGTAGAAAAGCGGCTGATACTCCTTGTCTGCAGAACCGCGTGCGGTGATTCCCTGGAATCCGAATCTCAAGCCGTAGCATGGCGTGAAATACTTTGAAACATTGAATTCAACGTTGCCGCCAACACCAGGCTTCACATTGCGGTCACCGATGAAATTGACACCACCGGCAACACCGATACCCCAGTTATCCCAAAAATTGTTAGTTTCATAAGGGCCGCGGACAATCTTGCCGTTGGCATCCCTGTTTCCGTCTTCCTGGGCAAATGCTGCCACAGAAAGGGAAAGAACCGCCAAAATTGTAAATAACTTTTTCATAATAAAATTGTTATGTTGATTATTTGTTGAGAGCAGTGGCAACGTCAACAGCGCAAGCCACTGTGCAACCAACCATAGGATTGTTTCCTATTCCGAGGAATCCCATCATCTCAACGTGTGCAGGAACAGAAGAAGAACCTGCGAACTGAGCGTCAGAGTGCATACGACCCATAGTGTCGGTCATACCGTAAGATGCAGGACCTGCCGCCATATTGTCAGGGTGAAGAGTACGGCCTGTACCACCACCTGAAGCCACTGAGAAATATGGCTTGCCGGCAAGGATACGCTCCTTCTTATAAGTGCCTGCAACCGGGTGCTGGAAACGGGTAGGGTTGGTGGAGTTTCCTGTGATGGAAACATCAACTCCCTCGTGCCACATGATTGCAACGCCCTCACGAACGTCGTCTGCGCCATAGCACTTTACCTTTGCACGCGGACCGTCGCTGTAGGCGATTTCACGAACCACCTCAAGCTTACCTGTGTAGTAGTCGAACTTTGTCTGAACGTATGTAAATCCGTTGATGCGGGAAATAATCTGAGCAGCGTCCTTTCCGAGACCGTTGAGGATGCAGCGGAGAGGCTCTTTACGAACTTTGTCTGCCTTTGCAGCAATTTTGATTGCTCCCTCAGCAGCAGCGAAAGACTCGTGTCCTGCGAGGAATGCGAAACATTTTGTCTCCTCGCGAAGAAGCATCGCCGCGAGGTTTCCGTGACCAAGACCAACCTTGCGGTCGTCAGCTACAGAACCTGGGATGCAGAATGCCTGGAGGCCGAGACCGATTGCCTCAGCAGCCTCAGCAGCGTTCTTGCAACCTTTCTTGATTGCGATTGCAGAGCCGACAACGTATGCCCACTTTGCGTTCTCGAAGCAGATTGGCTGGGTGTCTTCGCAGGTCTTGTAAGGATCGAGACCGAATTGGTCGCAAATCGCGTTGGCCTCTTCAATATCCTTGATACCGTTTTCGTTGAGGACAGCAAGTATCTGTTTGATACGACGATCCTGGCTTTCGAACTTAACTTCTCTTATCATTGTCTTTTCTCCTTATTCTTTACGTGGATCAATATACTTAACGGCACCTGCCTCCTTGGTGAAGCGTCCGTAAGAACCGGTCACCTGTTTGAGAGCCTCATTTGCGTCAACGCCCTTCTTTACGAGGTCCATAAATTTACCCATATGAACGAACTCATATCCGCAAATCTGGTCATCCTTGTCAAGAGCGAGAGTCTTGATGTAACCTTCTGCCATTTCGAGATAGCGAGGTCCTTTTGCAAGTGTTCCATAGAGCGTGCCTACCTGGCTGCGGAGTCCCTTTCCGAGGTCCTCAAGTCCGGCGCCAATCATAAGTCCGCCCTCGGAGAAAGCTGACTGGGTGCGTCCGTAGACAATCTGGAGGAAAAGTTCACGCATCGCGGTGTTGATTGCATCGCACACGAGGTCGGTGTTGAGAGCCTCGAGAATGGTCTTGCCCGGAAGAATCTCAGAAGCCATTGCGGCAGAGTGGGTCATTCCTGAGCATCCGATTGTCTCGACGAGAGCCTCCTGGATGATTCCGTCCTTCACGTTGAGCGTAAGCTTGCAGGCTCCCTGCTGAGGAGCGCACCAGCCGATACCATGTGTAAGGCCGGAGATATCGGTAACTTCTTTAGCTTTTACCCATTTTCCCTCTTCAGGAATTGGAGCGGGACCATGATTCGGTCCCTTTGCAACGCAGCACATCTGCTGCACTTCGTGTGAATAAATCATAAAATTGTTTTATAATTGTTTAGCTTTTAATATCTTAAAATTCCAAAAGCATGCCGCAGAAAAGGCTCTTCGACCCACGGCATACAATCCGCTGCAAATTTAGATATTTTTTTACATTTTATAAAGTTTTTGTTTATCTTTGTTTGTGCATAAACGATTGTTTTTTCGTCCATTATGGGAAGAATTTTAAAAAAAATCGGCAAAAGAAGAAAAATGAACTATAAAGTAGAAATCATAATAAAAGGACATATTCTCAATCCTTTCTGGAAATCACGGCTGGAACGCAGGCACAGAAGAGGCGAGGTGATAAGAAAAGCCGTCTGCCATGCTCTGGAGCCATACAACGAATTTATCCGCGAACTCCGCCCAAACCAGATGGAAGGCTCCCACGATTTTCCCGGAAATGATGTTGAAAATAGTGGAAATCCCAAGGGGATGGGAGAAAAGGAAAGAATCTTCAGCATTTGGCTTCAGGGCGAAGAAAATGCCCCGGAAATTGCAAAAGCCTGCTGGAAGAGCGCAAGAAAAAACTGTCCAGAGCCCCTTGTAATCCTGGACGAGAAAAGCATTCCCGAATGGATTGAACTGCCTGAACACATAATCCGCAAACGGAAAGAAGGAAAGATAGGTCATGCCCATTATACCGACATCTGCAGGCTCGCCCTGCTGGTAAAATATGGAGGACTTTGGCTCGACGCGACGGACTATATCCCCGCCCCACTGCCCGCAGAACTATGGAAACGCGGATTCTTCGTCTATACAAGCGGCGAGGTGATAACCGGCAGCTACGCCGACATTCAGAACTGCTTCATACGCGCAAAGAAAGGAAACTTCCTCGCAAAAGCCTGGCTTGAACTCATTTACGAATATTGGAGAAGAGAAGACAGAGCCATGGACTATTTCATCCACCAGCTGCTTTTCATGATGCTGGTTGAGAACAACGAGGCTGCGGCTGAAGAGTTCAGAAAGATGCCGAAAATCGACAATGACGCCGCACACGAACTCTGGTTCGTCCACAGGGATGAGCCATACAGCCCGGAACTTTGGAAGGAGGTGACTCGGAAAGCCATGTTCCAGAAAACGGAATACAGGTCGGGGTCGGCAAACTCGCCTGCGCCCGGGACAATGGCCTGGCACCTTATAAAATCATCACATTAGACTACAGGAACCTTAGACAAGGGTAATCCCATGAGCCTCATGACCTTATATGGCTTGTAGCTGTGCGGCTCATAGCGGATTGAGAACAGGAACTCAAGCGCTTCCGTAACGAAATGCAGCGGTTTTTTCTCGTAAAAGCACAGAGTGCCATAGCGGTATCTGCGGCCGACAAGATTTGCAAGGCTGAGTCTTCCCCCATAAATGGACTCTGCCTTTCTTACAATGTCAGGAATCGATGAATCCGTAGCATATTTGACTGCAAGCCAATAGCAGGAAAGGAAAAAACGAGCCTGGAGATTGAGGGCACGGGCCTTCGGAAGATTACGGTCGAAAAAGTCGGCAACTGCAACGAATGCCGTCAGATGGTCTATTGAGTGCACCGTCCCCCTGAAAGTCTGATCCATTGTCGAGCCGGCATGCCTTATATATGTGTAGAGCTGACGGCTTATGCAATATACATTCTTTGCAACGGAAAGATATTGCCGCGAGAACTGAAAGTCCTCATAGCGGATGTGCTCAAAACGGATATTGTATTTGTCGATTATCGAACGGCGGAAAAACTTGTTGCTCACGGAACTGTCTGCCTCACAGATAATTTCATCCGTAACAGGACAAAGTCCATCCGTCTTCACCGAATAGTATTCACTGTCCTGGCTGCAGGATTCGGCATCTGTATCCGTCACGACTTTCATGGAAAAATGCACCATGTCAGGATTATTTTCCTCTATGGCCTTCATTGCGGTTTCGTAAGCATCCTCAACGAGCAGGTCGTCAGAGTCAGGAAAAGTCAGCCACGGGGCCGTGGAGGCTTCTATTCCCGCATTTCGGGCAGCACCCTGCCCAGCATTTTTCTGGCTGATAACTCTGATTCGGGAATCCTCGGCCGCAAGAGACCGAAGAATCTGCTCAGATGAATCCGTCGAACCATCGTTCACACAGATTATCTCCAGATTACGGTATGTCTGCTCCATAACGCTGCGCAAAGACCTCTCAAGATACTTCGCAGAGTTATAGACGGGGATGATTACCGATATTTTCTCAGATAGTTCCATAATATAATACCTTTCTTTCCACTTTAAACAGCCTATATAGATGCAGGTCTTCGGAAAAAGTTGCAAAGATACCTCAATTTTCAACAATTTATTGCCAAATACTCTCAAACTCTGTTCGATTTGGGTTATATGGTTTTATTTTTATAAATTTGCGAACATTTATACAAATTAAAAATCAATCTGATACACTTATATCTATAATGGGAAACACATCAGACATAGAGAAAAATCCCGCGATATCCATTCTGGTACCATGCTGCAATGTCGAAAAATATCTTGACCAATGCCTCGAATCCATTGTGACTCAGACATTCGACGACTTGGAAATCATCTGCATCAACGACGGAAGTAAAGACGGGACGCTCGGAATCATACAGAAATTCGCGGAACGTGACAGCAGAATCGTCGTCATCGACAAACCCAACAGCGGATATGGAGCGAGCATGAATATGGGGCTCGACCGTGCGAGGGGCAAATATGTCGGAATCGTCGAATCTGACGACTATATCGAGAAAAACATGTTCCAAAGGCTGTACGAAACTGCTGAAAAATATAATCTCGACTATGTCAGATGCCTTTTCAAGACAATAAACGAAGTCACGGGCGAAAGCGAGTTCGTGAATTTCGAAGACTGCGGGCTCTACAGATGCGGCGAGGTGTTCAAGCCTCTGGAACAGAAATACATATTCTACATTCAGCCGTCTATCTGGGCCGGACTGTACCGCAGGGACCTTCTGGACAACAACGGAATCAGATTTCTCGAAACCCCGGGAGCAAGCTATCAGGACACGGCATTCGCATTCAAAGTCTACTGCATGACGCAGAGGATGATGGTGATAAGAGAATACCTCCACAACTATCGTATCAACCCTAATTCCTCGGTCAGCTCGACAGGAAAGGTATTCTGCGTCTGCGAAGAGGAAGCGGAAATCAGAAGGTTTGCAGATAGTCACGGTCTCAGCAAGAAGCTTGGCCCCGTAATGGCGATGCGGGCATTCGGCAGCTATAAATGGAACTATAAGAGGCTGGCATACAAGCAGAAAAGGGAGTTCATCCGCCAATGGTCAAAAGAAGCCAAGCAATGGTTCGCAAACGGAGAGATGACAAAGGACGTATTCTCAAGCGGACGGCGTTTCCGCCTGTGGATGGTGGCTCATTGCCCTTGGGTCTACTATTTCTCAAAACAAGTTTAGTATGAAAAACTCAAGCAAAGAATATGACTATCTGATTGTCGGCGCGGGACTTTATGGCGCCTGTTTCGCATATTTCGCAAAACAGAACGGGAAGAAATGTCTGGTCATCGACAAAAGGCAGCACCTCGGAGGCAATCTCTATTGCGAAGAAGTCGAGGGAATAAATGTCCATAAATACGGAGCACATATTTTCCACACCTCCGACCGGAAGATATGGAACTTCGTAAATTCGCTGGTGGAATTCAACAATTATGTAAACTCGCCGGTCGCAAACTACAAGGGGCAGCTCTACAACCTTCCCTTCAACATGAACACCTTCAACAAGCTCTGGGGAGTCGTAACCCCCGAGGAGGCTCAGGCAAAGATTCAGAGCCAAAGGGAGGAGGCCGGAATCACAGAGCCACGCAATCTTGAAGAGCAGGCTATTTCACTGATAGGCAAGGACATATACGAGATTCTGATAAAGGGATACACCCAGAAGCAGTGGGGGCGTAAATGTACGAAACTTCCGGCGTCAATTATCAGAAGGCTGCCTGTCCGTTTCACATTCGACAACAACTACTTCAACGACACCTTCCAGGGAGTGCCCGTCGGAGGATATAACAAGTTGATTGACAAGATGCTCGAAGGCACAGAATGCCGCACCGGAGTCGACTATTTCGACGACAGGGAACATTGGAACTCGTTGGCGGAAAAACTCGTTTTCACAGGACCTGTGGACAGATATTTCGACTATAGATTCGGAAAACTGGAGTACAGAACGGTAAGGTTCGAGCATTCTGTTCTTGACTGCGAAAACTATCAGGGAGTGGCTGTGATGAACTACACCGATGCCGAGACCCCATGGACCAGAATCATCGAGCACAAGCATTTCGAATTCGGCAAGCAGTCTAAGACAGTGATTTCCAAAGAGTTCTCATCCGAATGGAAGGACGGCAGCGAGCCATACTACCCTATCAATGACCAGAGGAACAACTCCTTGTATCACAAATACAAAGAACTTGCGGACAAGGAAACCGGAGTGATTTTCGGAGGCAGGCTCGCCGAGTACAAATATTACGACATGCACCATGTCATCGGGAAAGTAATGGAGTGCGAAGAGTTCAGAATCTGATGGTTTCGGCATCCCTTTTGACATTTCGATGAGAACTCAAGGGCATACGAGAATTGTGAGTGGATATGAACATTATCAAGACTGATATAGAAGGAGTTGTAATCATCGAACCGAAGGTTTTCGGAGACAGCAGGGGATATTTTTTCGAGTCATACTCGCAGAGGGACTTCAATTCTCTGGTGGGTGAGGTCAATTTCGTGCAGGACAACGAAAGCAAGTCCTGCTATGGGGTAATTCGCGGGCTCCATTTCCAGAAGCCCCCTTTTGAGCAGAGCAAACTTGTGAGAGTGGTGAAAGGCAAGGTGCTTGACGTGGCGGTGGACATCCGAGAGGGCTCCCCTACCTTCGGGAAACATGTGGCCGTCGAACTCTCGGAAGATAACCACAGGCAGCTTTTCATACCGAAAGGATTTGCCCACGGATTCTCTGTTCTGTCGGAAGAGGCTGTGTTTCAATATAAATGTGACAATTTTTATGCTCCGGAGTATGAAGGGGCTATTGCCTGGGATGATCCGGCTTTGGGGATTGACTGGAGGATTCCAGTGGATAAGGTTATTATATCCGAGAAGGATAAGAAAAATGGACGGGGCGAATAAAAAGCGGTCATCCCCTTTTATCCAAGAAAGAATTGGTTTTAAAACTGGGAGTATATAGATTATGAAAGGCATAGTTCTCGCAGGAGGCTCCGGCACGCGGCTCTATCCCATAACAAAGGGAGTGAGCAAGCAGATGCTTCCGATTTTTGACAAGCCGATGATTTACTACCCGATCTCGACGCTCATGCGTGCGGGAATACGGGAGATATTGATAATATCCACCCCGCTCGACCTGCCTGGATTCAAAAGGCTTCTCGGCGACGGGAGCGACTACGGAGTGAAGTTCAGCTATGCGGAGCAGCCCTCTCCGGACGGGCTCGCGCAGGCATTCATAATCGGAGAAGAGTTCATCGGTGACGACAGCGTCTGCCTCGTGCTCGGAGACAACATCTTCCACGGCAACGGATTCGGGGAACTGTTGCGCTCTGCGGTCTCGGATGCGGAAAACGATGGCAAGGCGACGGTATTCGGCTACTGGGTGTCCGATCCACAGAGATACGGGGTGGCGGAGTTTGACAGGAACGGAAAGTGTCTTTCCATTGAGGAGAAGCCCGAGCATCCGAAGTCAAACTACGCTGTGGTCGGACTCTATTTCTACCCGAACAAAGTTGTGGAAATCGCAAAAGGAATCACTCCCTCGGCACGCGGCGAACTGGAAATTACGACCGTGAACCAGCGGTTTCTTGAGGATGGGACGCTGAAGGTCCGCTCTCTCGGACGCGGATTCGCGTGGCTCGACACCGGCACTCACGACAGCCTTTCCGAAGCGTCGACATTCATCGAGGTCATCGAGAAGAGGCAGGGGCTGAAAATCGGCTGCCTCGAAGAAATCTCCTACCGAAAGGGCTGGATTGACGAGGCGAAGATGCGCGAGGTGGTGGCGCCGATGATGAAGAACGAATATGGCCGCTACCTTCTCCGGGTCATCGATGAGGTGAAGCAGAGAGGGGACTTCAATCTGGACTGAAATATTTGCGGGGATTGAATTATGAACATACTTGTGACAGGAGCCAACGGTCAGTTGGGCAATGAGATGCGCATAGTCGCAAAAGAGAGCGGCGACAGATATGTGTTCACGGATGTCTTGATGCCGGAGGGCGTCGAGACTACGTTTTTGGACATAACGGACCTGGGTGCAGTGAGATGCGCAGTGAAGGAATATGGGATTGAGGCCATCGTGAATTGTGCGGCATACACAAACGTTGACGCTGCGGAGTCGAACTTTGAAACGGCGGAGCGGTTGAACGCCGTTGCTCCGGAGAATCTCGCCATGGCGATGAAAGAGGTCGGAGGGTTTATGGTGCAGATTTCCACGGACTATGTGTTCGGGAAGGAGCCATACAATGTGCCGTGCCGGGAGGAGCAGAGGGGAACGCCTACGGGAGTGTACGGACTCACAAAACTCCACGGAGAGGAGCGGATTCGGGCAGTCGGCGGAGACTGGGTGATTCTGCGTACCGCGTGGCTCTACTCCGAATTCGGGAAGAATTTCTGCAAGACGATGATGGCGCTCACCGCCTCCAAACCCGAAATTAAGGTAGTCTTCGACCAGGCGGGAACTCCGACCTACGCGCTGGATTTGGCAAGGGCGATTGAGGCCGTGCTTTCGGACTGGAAGGAAGAACGCCTTAGCGGGAACGGAAGCACAGACGGAGGGAAGGCTGCGGCAGATACTCCGGCATCATATTCAAAGACAGGTATTTATCATTTCAGCAACGAGGGTGTGTGCTCATGGTTCGATTTCGCGAAGATGACTGCGGAATATGCCGGAAACACCGGTTGCGACGTGCTCCCCTGCCACAGCGACGAGTTTCCGAGTCCGGTGAAGCGTCCGCCATATTCCGTTCTCGACAAGACGAAGATTAAGGAGACATTCGGCCTGAAGATACCTTATTGGACGGATTCGCTCAAACGGTGCATCGCAAACCTTTTGCAAACCGAATGATGATATAACAACATATCGAAAATACTAAGGACATGTCAAGCACAGCCAAAACAATAATGATAACGGGAGGCGCCGGGTTCATCGGAAGCCACGTAGTGCGACTTTTCGTCAATAAATATCCTGAATATAAGATAATTAATGTTGACAAACTGACCTACGCCGGCAATCTCGCCAATCTGCGTGACGTCGAAGGTCGTCCCAACTACAGATTCGTGAGGATGGACATCTGCGACTTCGAAGGGATATGCGGTCTGATGAGAGAGGAACACATTGACGGCATCATTCACCTCGCGGCAGAAAGCCATGTGGACCGGTCCATAAAAGATCCTTTCACATTCGCAAGAACTAATGTCATGGGCACGCTGGCGTTGCTTCAGGCGGCAAAGCTCTATTGGGAATCGCTCTCTGAAGGCTATGAAGGCAAGCTTTTCTACCACATCTCAACGGATGAGGTCTACGGGGCGCTCGCGATGACTCACCCGGAAGGCATAGAACCGCCGTTTTCGACAAAGGCGTTATCGGACAGCCACCATCTCGCATATGGTGAAGATTTTTTCCGCGAGACGACGAAATATAACCCGCACTCACCATATTCCGCCTCCAAGGCATCGTCAGACCATTTCGTACGCGCGTTCCACGACACCTACGGCATGCCGACGATCGTTACCAACTGCTCGAACAACTATGGCCCCTATCAGTTTCCGGAGAAACTCATACCCCTGTTCATCAACAATATACGTCACCGCCGGCCGCTCCCGGTCTACGGAAAGGGAGAAAATGTGCGTGACTGGCTCTTCGTCGAGGACCATGCGAGTGCGATTGATCTGATTTTTCATCGCGGGCGAGTGGCCGAAACCTACAACATCGGGGGTTTCAACGAATGGAAGAACATCGACATCATAAAGGTGGTCATCAACACGGTGGACCGGCTGCTCGGACGCGCCGAGGGCGAGGACATGAATCTCATAACATATGTCACCGACCGCCTCGGACACGATGCCCGCTATGCCATCGACTCCACGAAACTCCAGAGGGAACTCGGTTGGGAACCATCGCTGCAGTTCGAGGAGGGCATCGAGAAGACAGTGAGGTGGTACCTCGACAACCAGGAATGGATGGACAATGTCACTTCAGGCGACTACATGAAATACTACGACGAGATGTACTCACAAAGATAACACATTGTACAACAACATACTCAATATCAAATTCAGAAATTCCAAGAGAAAATCACCATAGATTTTTGAATAAGATTTTTGAGGATAGATGATTTTTGGAAGAGGGAGCATACCGGGAGTATGTGACCGATGAGAAAAAACATATAGACCAAAAAGATATTCAAAACAATGAATTTCAAGATTGTATCGGATTATAAGCCTTCCGGTGACCAGCCGGGGGCGATTGACGGGATATGCAAAGCTCTGAAACAGGGTGTGGACGCGGTGACGCTACTAGGCGTAACGGGGTCGGGAAAGACATTCACGATGGCTAACGTGATTGAAAGACTCCAGCGGCCGGCGCTCATTCTCAGCCACAACAAGACCCTCGCTGCCCAACTCTACGGAGAGTTCAAGTCGTTCTTTCCGAACAATGCCGTCGAATACTTCGTCTCCTACTACGACTACTACCAGCCGGAGGCATATATTCCCACGACCGACACCTATATAGAAAAGGATCTGAGCATCAATGACGAAATCGAGAAACTTCGTCTGAGCGCAGCGTCTGCCCTGATGTCCGGACGGCGGGATGTGATTGTGATTTCCAGCGTCTCCTGCCTCTATGGCATCGGCAATCCGGAAGACTTTCATTCACAGACCGTTGTAGTGAAGCGCGGCGAGCAGAGAAGTCTTACGAGGCTGCTCTATCAGCTTGTGGATGCGCTCTATTCGAGGACGGAGACCGATTTCAAGAGAGGAACATTCAGGGTGCGCGGAGACACGGTGGATGTATGCATAGGATATGGTGATGACGCGGTGCGCATCGAGTTTTTCGGTGACGAGGTGGACAGGATTACGGTGATTGACCCTGTTTCGGGGGCGACGATTCAGGAGATTGACGAGATTTCGATATACCCGGCAAACAATTTTGTGACGACGAAGGAACGCTCGGCGAAGGCGGTGAGCATGATTCAGGACGACCTGAAGCAGAGGTACGACCAGTTGCTGGAATATGGCAAGGGGATGGAGGCCAAGAGGCTGAAACAGAGGGTGGAATATGACCTTGAGATGATTAAGGAGATGGGATATTGTCCAGGTATCGAGAACTATTCGCGCTACTTCGACGGCCGAAAGGAGGGGATGCGCCCGTTCTGTCTGATGGACTATTTTCCGAAAGATTTCATCACTTTCATCGACGAGAGCCATGTGACTATTCCGCAGATACGCGCGATGTACGGAGGCGACCATTCGAGGAAGGAGGTGCTGATTGACTATGGTTTCCGCCTTCCGGCCGCCGCAGACAACCGCCCGCTGAAGTTCGACGAGTTCGAAGCACTTGCCGGACAGAAGGTCTTTGTGAGCGCGACCCCGGCGGAGTATGAGCTGGAGAAGTCGGAAGGCCTTGTGGTGGAGCAGGTTGTGCGGCCTACTGGGCTGCTTGACCCGCCGATTGAGGTGCGTCCGACGGAGAATCAGGTGGATGACCTGCTTGAGGAGATAAGGGTTCGCGCCGAGGCCGACGAGAGGGTGCTCGTGACGACGCTCACTAAGAGGATGGCTGAGGAGCTTGAGAAATATTTTACGAACATGGGCGTGCGCTGCCGCTACATCCACTCTGACGTGGATACGATGGAGCGCGTGGAAATCATCGAGGATTTCAAGAACGGCCTGTTCGACGTGCTCGTGGGCGTGAACCTCCTCAGGGAGGGGCTCGACATCCCTACAGTTTCGCTCGTGGCGATTCTCGATGCGGACAAGGAGGGGTTCCTACGCTCCGGAAGGGCGCTGACCCAGACAGCCGGCAGGGCCGCGAGAAATGTGAATGGTCTGGTGATAATGTATGCCGACACAATCACGAAGTCGATGCAGGAGACGATTTACGAGACTGACCGCCGGCGCACGAAGCAGATGGAGTACAATAAACTGCACGGAATTGTTCCTAAGCAGGTGGCGGTGAAGAGCAACGCGCTGGCAAATGTGTATGGCGGGGAGAAATCCGGAAAGGCGGTGGCGTTCGGTGGCGTTGGTAGCTTCGGGGGTGCTGCCGGTGTCGGTGGCACTGCGGTCAGAGGGCAGTCCGGAGGGTCGGACGGGCATGGCCGCGTGAGTGCTGCGAACTCCTATGACGACCCGCAGTACATCCCGAGTCCTTCCGACCTCGGCAAGGGAAAAATTACCGTAGGCTTCGGCCACGACGCCGCCCGCGAGTCCAACAGCGCGTTCGTTGACGGCTACCTCCAGGCCGACCTCGCTGCTGTTCTTCAGGACCCTGTCATCCGTTCTATGTCACGCTCACAGGTTGAGAAGGCGGTTGAGACCGCAAAGGCCAACATGAAGAAGGCTTCGGCCGAGCTGGACTTCCAGGCGGCGGCGAGGTTTCGCGACGAGATGTGGGCTCTGCAGCAGTACCTTAAAGTCTGGAGGGACGGGGACGGAGAGGCATAAGGACGCATCTGCTGCGTTGGATGTCTTGACAAAATCCTCACAACCATCAGGGGACGGAGAGGCAGAAGGACGCATCTGCCGCGTTGGATGTTTTGACAAAATCCTCACAACCATCAGGTTGCTGCGGTTTTGTCTGCACCATCCGCCTTGCATCTGCATCCTTCTGCCTCTCCGTCCGTCTCGCTGGTTTTGTCGCATCGCATCCTTCTGCCTCTCCGTCGGGCTCGCTGATTTTTTGCTTTTATTAAAACGGATTAGGCACGGGAGTTGCACACATAGCAATATCCTGGACATCAGGACGTTGTGTATGTAACATTTAAACCACAAAGCTTATGGCCACAAAGGACTCAAAGTACGAATGCCTTCGCTGCGGATGGATTTACGACCCGGCGGAAGGTGACCCCGAAGGCGGAATAGCCCCCGGAACTCCATTCAAAGACATCCCAAACAATTGGAAATGCCCGGTCTGCGGAGCCTCCAAATCTGACTTCGCTGAGTACCCTGAAAACTAACGGGTCTTAACACTTACAGAAAGAGACGCTGGCCCCAAAGTCCCGAAGGGACCGCACCGGAGGCGCGAAATACCCCTAATAGGGGTCGCAGACGTTAGTCTGCGGGGGTTAGGAAGTCCGTAGGAGGGTGAACAGAAGACTTTTTGTTCACCCTCTCTTTTTGTGAATTATAGTTTTCAGCCGGTTCTTTTGAGTCACACACCGAATCAACAATTTATCATCCAACGGAATCGAACTCTGGTGCAAATCCATCGAATTCCGGAAAAATTGCATTAAAGGAAATTAGTAAAAAAGATTTTCTCTTTGGCAATTATTCTTAACTTTGCAACAGCAGTAAATTTTACACCCGTAAAAAAATAGAAAAAATATGAAATTCTTTGGTAGACAAGAACAGATTGCGGAACTGGGGGAAATGAAGACACGCTCTTATGAGAACCATTCGATGCTTACTGTCGTAACCGGAAGAAGGCGCATCGGGAAGACAACACTCATCAGCAAGGCTATGGGTGACGCATGTTATGTCTATTTTTTCGTGGGAAAAAAGAATGAGACCGTATTATGTGCAGAATTTGCAGCTGAGATGCGTCGGAAGCTCGGAATTTTCGTACCGGAAGGCATCAGAATGTTCAAAGACATATTTTCCATCTTGATGCAAGAAGGAATGAGGCGCAAATACACCGTCGTCATCGACGAGTTTCAGAACTTCGGAGACGTCAATCCTTCCATATTCTCGGACATTCAGAACAATTGGGATCAATTTCGCCTAAAAACTCATATTAATCTGATTGTCAGCGGCTCCATATATTCACTCATGACAAAGCTCTTCAAAGACAAGAAGGAACCGCTGTACGGAAGAGACGACAAAACAATCAAACTACATCCATTCGGGCCATCTGTTCTGAAAGAAATAATGGCAGAATACGCTCCCGACTACACGAATGACGACCTTCTGGCACTATATGCCTACACAGGTGGTGTTCCAAAATACATTGAACTCCTCGTTGATTCCGATGCCCTGTCCAAGGGAAAAATGATAAACTACATATGCCAGGCGGACTCCCCTTTCATTGAAGAAGGTAGAAAGCTTCTCATTCAGGAGTTCGGCCGGAAATACGGGACATACTTTTCCATTCTGGAAGCCATAGCAGAAGGTCACAACACTCAGGCGGACATAGCGTCATATCTCGGAGAAAAAAGCATTGGCGGCCAGCTGACAAAGCTCGAAGAAACCTACAATCTCATAGAGAAGAAGCGGCCAATCTGGGCTGGGGCGAAAACCCAAACCGTTCGCTTCGAAATCAGCGACATATTCCTCCGCTTCTGGTTCCGCTACATCGAGAAGAACGAAATGATGATTGAGATCGGACAGTTCCCTCTGCTTAAAGAAATGATGAACAGCGACTTCGCAACCTACACAGGAGACAGCTTGGAACGGTATTTCAGAGCGAAAATGATTGAAAGTATGGAATACTGTGCAATAGGCAGGTGGTGGGACTCCAAGGGTTACAACGACGCCAAAGGAAATCACCAGCAATGCGAGATCGACATCGTTGCGGTGAGCGCGGACAACAAATGCGTCGAACTGATTGAAGTAAAAAGGAATCCTGAGAAATATAACGCTGTACTAATGAAAGAAAAGGTTGCGTTTTTCGCCAGAAAGGAAAAACGCCTGAACCGCTACCACAAAGTTATCCGCTGCCTGTCTATGGAGGATATGTAGCCCCATTTGTTTTCACAGTTTCCATTATTCACCAAATTAACAATTTATCACTATGACTTACATTCTAAAATGGAATCCCGACATCTCCAGCATCAATCTGACAGAATGGGAATATTGGATTCAGCATTTCCCGTTCATTGAGCCCAATTGGAGCGTGTATGAACACGAAAACTCTGAATATGGAGATGAGTTCTACTTGGTTAAGGTCGGCTCAGGCAAGACAGGCGTAGTGATGAAGGGAATATTCAGCTCACTTCCGTATAGGGCGCGAGATTGGTCCGGCAAAGGGCGGAAAGTTTTCTATCGTAACCTTTGGATTGCACACATTATGCATCCGGACAAAGACCCCATTATACCTACTTCTGCACTGAATGACGCAATTCCGGATTTCGACTGGGAAAAGGGACATTCCGGCATCTGTCTCAATGAGTACGACACCACCGCAATGGAAAAGCTTTGGAATGAGTTCGCAAAGAAAAATGCAGACTTCCTGCAAAAACAAGAAGAACTCAAAAGATATGTCATTGAGCCGTCTGCATTGGCGAAAATCAAAGGAAGCAAACTTTGGGAAAAGAAAGTTTGCCCCGAATATGCAGGGACAGATGACATCTATAAGGAATGCGCCACTCACGATTGTGTCAACCTGAAATTCGCACACGATTACAACACACATTGCTTCAGGCTGGATGTCTGCTTTTGCGGCGTTGTCCTAAAGATTTTCTGCAAAGGCCTGCGCCGGCTCAAAATGGATATGGACAATAATTCGTGCTTTATGAGCGATTTCAGCATTTCCGAAGCCGGACCGGATTATCTGCACCTCAGTTCCAACGGAATCGAACTCTGGTGCGAATCCATCGAATTCCGGGAAGTGACTGAATACGAGAAAGAATTCGTACCGGTCTGCATATAGATTTAAAAAATTCTCAGGACAGCAGTGATTTAAAACACGAAAATTCACCCAATGACTTTTTTTCTTGGATTTTTCTCAAAATCGGCACTTTATTTCTTTGGATTTTTTCTTTTTCATAATTTTGCAGTATAATAATCAATAAATTATGCAATATAGAAGAGTCAGAGCCACCAACGGCTACATCGCGAAAGATGACATAGAAACCGGATTCGCCAATGTCATTCCCCTCTGGCATTTCGGTCTGATGTATTGAGATTTATGCCGCTGTAGATAATGTAGCCTCATTTTCTTTTCAAAATTTCTCGGAAATGGGATAAAAGGGGACGGAGTGGAACAAGAGCGCGACAATAATTATTTTTGGCGGAAACGGCATAAAAATGGCTCGTTTCCGCCAAAAATAATATCCGATTTTCAGGAGTTTTATTCACGTTATTTTGAGAACTGATCTACTCTTAACGACGCAATGTACTTATTTTCAATTTCTTGCAGAGTTTTATCGTAGGCTTCAATCTCTTTCTTCATAGCATTTACCTCCGGGATGCTGCAGTCGAGTTCGTTCAGCTGCCGTTAGTCGACCTCCATATTATATCGACTTAGTATTGACATAGCTTTACGGTAATGATTGTAATTGGTGGGTATCTATGGTCCAAGTGGCGCAGTAGATGCCTTCTTCTTAATCCATACTTCAGGGTTCTCTGGGTCTTTCTCGTAATCCGGAACGTTACACCTCCAATCAAGCTTTTTAAGCTGAACGTCTTTATTGTCATCAACCCATTCAATCCCGGAGGAGGCATTGTCCTGGGTGATTCCATTGAAGAGCATATCATCGTATATCTCTGTGGAATTCTTGACTGTACGCTCTTTCTTATTCTCATAGATGACTTTGTACTCCCGAATGAGGAAAGATGCGCGATAGTGCTTCTCAGCATTCTCAAAGGTTACATCAATCCCAGAGACATGTGGATTTAGACTCCCTATGGGAAAATAAGGAAGTTTATCCAACTACGTTAGGGTGACGTATGTCTCACCCTTGGCTTTCTTATCACTTCTTTTGCGGTATTCGGTATGATACATAATGGGGTCTTGGAATCCGCCATGGGCCGCCTCGTGATAGTACAACTCGATGACGGTAGGATAGATTTTCCGTGAGATATTAGCACCGGCCACTCCATTCTTCACTTCGAAATGCCCGCATTGTGCCAACTATAGTATGTTAACAACTTTAGTTAGCATCTCTAACTTTGTATTCGAACAATCACTCAACTACATAATGGATAAAGAACCTATTCTCCTTGCGTTTGGACATAGAGTCCAAGAATTAAGGAAAGAGCGAAATCTCTCTCAGGAACAACTTGCAGATCTTGCCGGTGTACATCGGACCTACATTGGAATGATTGAGCGAGCTGAAAAGAATATTACTCTTTGCAACATTGAGAGAATTGCAAAAGCTTTGAATATGAATATTAAAGATTTATTCTAATAACACAGTTTTATGGAAACTAAAATAACCGTCTCCATCAATGCGAAATCCCGCGAGGATTATCACAAACAACTAATAATGCTTTTTCTTGAGGAGAAACACGGAACTTCTCAGGAGTGGAATTACTATGATTATTTCGTAGAAACAGGTAAAAACGGTAAAAGAGTGTATCTGCATCGTCCTGCGTATAAGAATAAGGGAATGGACTTCGAAGTCCGCGTAGAGGACTATCAATTCAGATATGGGAAATATGGTAATGTTATCAGTACGGGCAACCGGCCAAGCCATCCAGAGATATGGAATGACGTAAATGCAAAAGTTGTGGAAAACCCAGAGGATGGGTATAAACTAAAAGAATTAATCACTCAGGTCTATAACTGTGAGGAGCCAAATGAGGATATCATCAACTCCTGTCATTTTACAACGGGGCTCCCTCTTGAACTGCTTCTTTACACAATTAAGTGGCTCTTTATCGAACAAGATATGACTTATTGGAACCAGAGTGGTAGAGAAATGAACTACAATGGTTTAATGAAAGTTTGGGAATAAGCAGAATAACTATGCCTTACAACAAAGACTACTTTATTAAAGGCGTCCTATGGCAAAGGTCTCCCAAACAGCAAGCTATCCGCACTTTTGTAGCGTCAGATGGGACTGTTATCGGGATTTTTCAGGGAAATAGAGGCGCTCGTCCCGAACTTGACTTTCGGGTGAAAATCCTTCAACCGAAACGTAACGCTAAACCTTTTCTTCTTCCTCATGACGAATGGGTCGTTGATCTTCTTCTTAAGGCGCAGCATTATAGAGATGACATTGCAAGACTTCTAAAATACTATCAGAGATTTTATAAAAAATGTTCGCCGTTCCCAACTCCTGAATCACGAGAGTCATATTCGCCGAAGACTCTCAAAACAGTAGAAAGGACATACGGACATATTGTTGTTCCAGGTACAATTTCGATTGGAGGGATGGCGATAATACTCGAATTGTTTTGTCTCTGTGAAAAACAGAATCCTGGAGCGCACCAGTTTGAACTGGCGCTTAAATGGACAAAAGAGTGTGTTTTAGGAAAAAGAGACTTTAAGAACGTTCTCAACCTCGTGATAAGACACCGAGAGTATTAAAACGGGAGTTCCGGCCCATAGTACGCCTCTGGCTCACACAAGACGCGGATATCGCTGTCCTGGAAGAGTTTAGCTTGCTTCTCCAATTTCTCCAGAATCTCCCACCTACGATTGGTATTGTTCAGTTCCTCGCGACGGGACTTGCTCATCTCGAGGAATTTTTCTTCCTGGTCGATGCCGAGGAAACGGCGTCCAAGAAGGTTTGCCACAATACCGGTGGTGCTGCTTCCTGTGAACGGGTCAAGTATCCAGGCACCGGGTCTGGTGGAAGCCTGAATAATTCTCGACAGAACGCACAGTGGTTTCTGGGTGGGATGCTTGCCGCAGGATTTCTCCCACGGAGCAATGGCCGGAAGTGTCCATACGTCACGCATCTGGGTGCCGCCGTTGATCGCCTTCATCAACTCATAATTGTAGTAATGAGCAACGTTCTGCTCCTTTCGAGCCCACAGAATATACTCCGCCGAATATGTAAAATACCGGCAAGAAAGATTGGGCGGAGGATTGGTCTTCACCCAGGTGATACAGTTCAGTATCTTGAAATCCAGCTCCGTAAGGCAGCGAGCCACAGAAAAGATATTGTGATACGTTCCGCTGACCCAAATGGTGCCATCTGATTTCAAATGTTCCCGGCAGGCAGTCAGCCACGTTTTATCAAACTTGTAGTCCTCCTCAAAGCCCCGGGATTTATCCCAATTACCTTTATTCACTGAGACAGGAACTCCGCTCTGAATACTGATGCCGCCGTTCGACAAATGATACGGAGGATCGGCGAAAATCATATCAAACTTGAAATCAAAAGAATTCAGAAGTTCGATACAATCTCCTTGCAGGAGCGTAAAATTTTTATCCTGTGATTTGTAGTAGGCAGTGGGCATAGATACTATATCAGTTTCTTTTCGATCACACCTTTATCGAGATCCATTATGTTATAAAGGTTCTCCAAAACGTCGAAGGTCTCCTTTAGATTGTTGCGAGCAGAACCCCAGCCCTGACCATCGGTAATCCAGACGAATTTGAATTTGGGATGATTCTTGGTCTCAAGCGCGATAGTTTTGTAACTGCGGGCTGTCTCATTCAATTTAGAGCCGCCACTTGCGTAGAAATTGGTCTCAATGCCATAAATCATATCCGGGCGCTTGATAACGAAATCGAAACGCTTTTCAGTGCCGCCCTCATTGGAGATGCAAGACAGGTCAATGCCCCATTTCTGTTCAATCTCGTGAATGTACATCTCCTTAAAGTATGATGTATCCTTGACCAAACCGGCCTTTACAAGATATCCTTCCACCAAATCTTCCATCACGTGTCCACCTCGGTTTTTGCGAGCGTTGGAGTCCAATCCTGTCTCTACGCCGGTAACGTAGTCCACCAGGTTGTGGATGTGCTTCTGCTGCATAAGGTCAAACAACCCGGTCTCACGCATAAATACCACGTATTCCTCAATGCGGTAATTGGCCCGCTTGAAGTTCCAAACGTGTTCGCCGTCAAAGTCTACTGTAAGGATGTCGGATTCGCGCTTTGCCAGCAGAATGGGGATACATTTTAGAATCTCCGGATAACGCCTGCACAGCGCCACGAATTCCTTCTCGATGTCCTGGCACCCAATCAAGGAATTCATAATATTAAGCTCGACTCTGATGGCATTTACATTCCTGTAAATCTTATCAAAGTCGGTGTAATACTTATAACCGGCTATGGCGGAACGGAAGCCAGCCAACCAAGTCATAAAATCTCTCATACTTACGCGTTTACATTAGAAATCATCAATTCAGAGATGGCACCACGGCCGGAAGCGTCAGAGTTAATCATTCTGGAGGCGGATACTCTCTTAATGAAGAAGTTTTGATATATGGTGTCGAAGAAATTCTCCTTGGGATTCACGTCTTTCGGGTCAGAGTTGCTGGCGACAAAGAGCGCCTTTTCCTTGCTTATTTGGTCACAGAAGTCGCGAAGACGGAGTTGCTCATCATCATTGAAGCCCTCTTTTGCGTAGGAAGTGAATGAGGAAGTTTCAGTGATTGGTTTGTACGGAGGATCGAAATAGAACAATGTGTCAGGACCGGCGAAACGACCGGTCTCGGAAAAGTCACCGCAAAGGATTTCGACTCTCTGGAGAATCGAAGAGCAAGCTCTAAGATTGGCAGCATCGCAAATACGAGGATTGGCATACTTTCCGTGAGGAACGTTGAATTCGCCTTTGGAATTAACCCTATAAAGGCCATTGAAGCAGGTCCTATTGAGGAAAATGAAGAGAGCTGCCGTCTCTACCGGAGTTGTCTGTTTCGTGTTGAAACGGGCTCTTTTTTCAAGGAAATACACTTTGCGCTCTTCTGCTCCGAGGGGGATATACTCCTCGTGGATATGAGCAAGTTCCGCGATTAACTCTTCCACGTTCTCCTTAATAACACGATAGGTGCAAATGAGTTCCGGGTTTATGTCGTTGATAACAGCTTTCTCAATGTTGGGATACTCCTGAAGAATCCAAAACAAAACAGCACCACCTCCAACAAACGGCTCCACATACGTAACGTGCTGACGGGATGAGAAATCACGAGGAAGCGATTTACTAACCTCATCCAGCAACTGCGTCTTCCCTCCAACCCATTTGATGAACGGCCGAGCTTGTGTGATGTCTTCGAACGACTTCATAAGCAATTCATATTTGCGCAAAGTTACAAAAATACTTGGATCGGTCAAAACCGAAAAATGAAGAATGACTGCAACGTCTGGGATAAAAGATTTGGGAATACCAATGAAATTTCCTATTTTTGTAAACAGATTTGTTTGCAAAATCGATGCGTATGACACCAGATATTCAGATGCTGAAAGGGATTCACCCCGGAAAGATAATCAGTCGCGAGTTGAAGCGAAGGAAATTAAGCCAAAGAAGGTTTGCCGAGTCCATACACGAGCACAGCCAGACGCTCAACGCTGTAATAACAGGACGGCGCCGGCTTACAATTGATATGGCGATAAAAATAGATGAAGCATTGGGGTATGAAGAAGGTTTTCTTCTTACTCTACAGACTTTTTATGACATAGCCCAACACAAGGCGCAGAAAGCATCAGAAACAGTGTACGGCGCTCCAAACATAAGGAAAATTCTATTTTGGGATACCGATTTTGAGCGGATTGACTGGGGAACATATAAGAAATATGTCATCGGAAGAGTTCTTGAACGTGGAACTAAGGAAGAAATAAATGAAATAAGAAGATTCTACAAAATAAGTCCCTCTGAGCTTGAAAAATATAGGAATCAGAACAAATACAGACAATTATGGACAAGTTATTAGAATTAGGTCGGCAGGTTAAGAAGATGGATTATATTGCCGCTTGGACTTGGAGCCAAACAGTCGGCTTTATTGAAGGCTTTGTAAAAGGCTATAAAGCCCAACTCAACCTACAAGGTTTAACCGATGATTGCGTACTCCCTAAAACCATTGGCAAATTATACGAACTCGGTTTTGAGGAGACTTGTGTGAGGTCTGTTCTCGACATTACGCATAACGAGTGGAAGGAATTCACTCAAGGATATGTTGTTGACATCAAATACAAAAACGAATTCGAAGATAAACTGCATAGGGAAGCGTTGGAAAATATGGAGCAGTTTGAAAAAGAGCACCCAGGTTATTTTGACGAACCTGCTGGAATCATAGTAGAGTCATAGCTCAGGGAAGGTCAAGAACAAGCCTGAATCTTTTTTTCTTGGATTTTTCTCAAAATAAGACCGGATGCATCTTTTTCGTGCAAATTTTCGTGATTTTTGCACTTTTTTCGTGCAAACTAATTATCTTTGCGACAAAACAGCAAGGAACCAACTGATATGGAGCGACTTTACGAAAATTTTCACAGAAAACTAAAGGAGATTTCAACCGACTTTATCAGGTATAAATACTCTGAAATCAAATGGGAAGGACACGCGCTCGGGCTTGTGGGGCCACGAGGTGTCGGAAAATCGTATATGCTGCTGCAGCATATAAAAAGGACGCTCAACACGGCTGACACATTATATGTTTCTGCCGACCACATCTATTTTTCGGAAAACAAACTCGTTGATTTGGCAGACGAATTTGTCAAGATGGGAGGGAAACACCTATTTATTGACGAGATTCATAAATATGACGGTTGGTCGCGGGAACTAAAGCAGATAATCGACAGTTACAGCGAACTTCAGGTCGTAATTTCCGGCTCATCCGTACTCGACATATACAAAGGAATGGCGGACCTGAGTCGACGCGTACCCATATATAATATGCAAGGGCTGTCATTCAGAGAGTACCTTCAGCTATTCCAAGGCATCAGTGCACCGGCATTCAGTCTTGACGAGATAATTTCCGGGAAAGTAGAGATTCCGGGAATAGACCACCCTCTGCCACTGTTCCGGAACTATCTGAAAAACGGCTATTATCCGTTCGGGAGAGATATAGAATTTGAGATGGAATTGCTACAAGTCATAAATCAGACAATGGAGGTGGATATTCCGCAATATATGAACGCCAACGTGACGGTCGGCCGTCGTCTCAAGACTCTACTGATGGTTGTGGCACGCAGTGTTCCCTTTAAGCCGGTAATGACAAAAATTGCAGAACTGACAGGAATCAGCCGAAATGACATATCTGACTACCTGATATACATTGAAAAAGCCGGTATGATAGCCCAGTTGCGTGACAAAACAGGCGGCATACGAGGACTCGGAAAAGTCGAGAAAATATACCTTGACAATACAAATCTGATATATACCCTCGCCACGGACAATGCAGAAATCGGCAATGTCCGTGAAACCTTTTTCATGAACCAGACCCGCGTCCTCCACGATGTCATAAGTTCCTCTGTATCAGACTTTGAGATAGACGGAAAAACATTTGAAATCGGAGGACGAAAAAAAGGACAGAAACAGATTGAACGTGCCACCGACGGCTACATCGTAAAAGATGACATAGAAACCGGATTCGCCAATGTCATTCCCCTCTGGCATTTCGGCCTGATGTATTGAGATTTATGCCGCTGGAGATATGTAAAAACAGAATACTCACCGAAATTTAGTTATCTTACTTCTACGACATAAATAAGTATTGGAATCTGATTATCAAGTTTGATTATCTTCTTCACCTCATCAGCCTCACAAATATTCTCCCTTATTCGTTTCACATGCTCCTGCCACTTACCGCTTTCAAAGTTGTCACTATCTATAGGAAACATCACAAATGCAATGAATCCGCGCAATGAGTCAGGTAAATTTTGCTGCCGAAGAATACCGCGAAGTTTCTTGACATCCTCGATAATATCACCAATATTCTTTGTAATTGGCCGTGTCAGAGTCTCACACAAAGGATTTGTATAGTTTGTGTTTGGCGTTTTCAATTCAAGAAGGACGTTATCAAAAAATATGTCAACAAGTTTATGAGTATCAGCTCGTTCATCTTCACCATCATCTGAAACACTGCCGATACGTGTTTTTACATTGTACTCGACACAAGTGTCACTATAATATCTGCGTAATGTCTTTGCCAATTCAAATTTGAGCCAGCCTTCAAACTTGGCGCGTTGGCGTATTGGAATCGAGACAAGCTCCTGATTACGAAGCATGATGTCTTCAATCATTTCACATAATAATTGTCCTACCATAGAAATCGTTTTAAATGTTTATTGAAATAGTCCTAAGAATTGCATTATCCGGCAATGATGTCATAATCATTCCTTTTGACAACGAACAAAGCATCCTTCCGCACAACTACATTCATCTACAGGATAATATCCACCCAAGTATCTACCATCCTCCTCACTAAACGTGAATCCCACCTTGAGGCAATAAACATAGCCTTTTCTAACGTAATTCGCTGACCAATAGAGTGACGCCCCAAAACCATCAGAAGGGTCTATTTCATACGATACCCCAGAGTTTCCAGATATTGTACCATGCAGAGAAGGGCCTTCAGCTTGAACCACTTGCCCAAACGCTTCGCCTTCACGAGAATATACATCCCGTGTTCGGCAATCAGGGAGCGCTCTGTAAAGACCTCAGAGATTAGAGGCGTGTCGTTTGGAACGATACCGGATATGCTGCTTTCCATAGACTGTAAGTTTATAATGAAAAAGTGACAAAGCCTACGGGCGGAAGGGTTGTCGTCCGATGATGGAACGGCCGAGGGTGAGTTCGTCGGCGTATTCGAGGTCGTCGCCAAAGCCCAGGCCGCGGGCGAGGGAGGTGACTTTCACATTGAATTGGGAAATCTGACGATAGATGTAGAATGAGGTGGTTTCGCCTTCGACGTCGCCGCTCAGAGCAAGGATAAGTTCGAGGGTGCCGGAGTCATATTTCGAGACCCTTTCAACCAGTTCGCGGATTGTCAGGTCAGAGGGCCCTATGCCGTTGATTGGGGAAATCACGCCTCCAAGGACGTGGTAGAGACCGTGATACTGCCCCGTTGCCTCTATGCTCATCACGTCGCGCACCGACTGGACCACGCAGATTGTGCCCCTGTCGCGGGTTTTGTCCGAGCAGATGGAGCAGATGTCCGTGTCCGAAATCATACGGCACTCGCGGCAATACTTCACATTGTCTCGCAGTGCGGAAATCGCCTCGGTGAAATGGTGGACATTCTCCTGCGGCTGCTTCAGAAGATACATCGCAAGACGAAGGGCACTCCTCCGACCGATGCCCGGAAGAGTGCCTATTGCTTCGACTGCGTTTTCCAGCAGTTTTGACGGATAATTGCCGTTCATAAAATCGCTGTTGTCCGCGCCGTACGGAAATCGCACCGTACAGCACAAGTGATTTACTTGCAGGCCATTGCGGCGATGGCGATACTGTTGAGCTTGGTGTCAATGCTGTCGCCACGGCTTGAAAGAACGCAAGGAACCTTGGCGCCCACTGCCATACCTGCCTGCTTCACTCCCACTGCGAGCTTTGAATTTGCCTTGTAGAAGACATTTGCAGACTCGATGTTCGGGAAAAGGAGGCAATCGGCGTCGCCGGCAACCGGGCTCTTGAGACCCTTAATCTGAACTGACTCCATATCGATTGCCACATCCAATGCGAGCGGACCGTCAGCCACACAACCTTTGATTTCACCTCTGTCGACCTTCTTTGCAAGTACGGCAGCCTCCACGCAGGCAGGCATACCTTCAAGCATCTGCTCTGTTGCTGCAATGATTGCCACCTTCGGAGTCTCGATGCCCATAGAATGAGCCGCGTTCACGAGGTAGTTGAGTTCCGCCTTCTTCTGCTTGATGTCCGGAGCAGGAATCACAGCCATATCGCTGAGGAAGATGAGTTTGTGGTAATTAGGATTCTCGAGCACTGCCACGTGACTGAGCACGGCCTTCGGAGGAAGGATGCCGGTCTCCTTGTTGAGGATTGCACGAAGGTATTTGTCTGTAGAGCAGAGACCCTTCATAAGGAAGTCTCCGTAGCCCTCTCGTACCATTGTAACAGCCTGTGCGATGGCCTTGAGCTCAACCGGATTGTGCTCAACGGTGAATTTTGTGACATCGATGCCGGTTTTCTCACAAACGTCGTTTATGAGAGCGGTGTCGCCCACGAGAGTCGCCTCAATCAGTCCGAGGTCAATCGCCTTTGATGCTGCTGCGATTGTGTGCTCATCCACACCCCACGCAACAATCATCCTCTTTTTCGCTCCGCGTGAGGCAAGCTCGGCGAAAATGTGTTCAAATTTTGTAAACATATTGATTTGATTAAGATTACCAGATTATTTTTTAACGATTACTAATTAAATAAAAAAAACTATGAACAAATTTCAACAAAAGGATGAAGTGCAAGGCGGAGGGCGAAGCCAAATACCGCAGCAACCTGACGGTTGTGAGGATTTTGGCAAACCCGACAACGCAGCAATTCGCCTTTTGTTAAATTTGTGAAAGAACAATGTGCATCGTATCACGCGCAATCATCAGCTCCTCATTTGTCGCAATCACAGCAACCTTCACTTTCGAGTCAGGAAGCGAAATCAGCATCTCGTCAGCCTTCTCGCCCGCATTCGTGTCATAGTCGAACTTAAGGCCGAGATAGGTCAGGTTCTCGCATACGCGGCGGCGCAGACGAGCATTGTTCTCACCGATTCCGCCGGTGAAGACGATGAGATCGACTCCGTTCATGGCAGCGGTGTAGGCTCCGATGAGCTTAGTGATGTCGTAGGTGAGCTTTTTGAGAGTGAGCTTTGCCCTGCGGTCGCCACCGTTTGCGGCCTCGTTAAGGTCGCGTGCGTCGGAAGATATGCCTGAAAGTCCCTGAAAACCTGACTTCTTATTGAGAACCGTGCTCATCTGAGCCGGAGTGAAGCCCTCCTTGTCCATGAGGTAGGTCACGATGTCCGGGTCGATGTTTCCGCAGCGGGTTCCCATAATCATTCCCTCAAGCGGGGTGAATCCCATAGATGTGTCAACCGACTTGCCGTTCTGGACCGCAGTCACGGAGCTTCCGTTGCCGAGATGGCAGGTGATGATGCGGCTGTCGTTAAGGTCGAGCCCGGCGAAAGCTGCGCCCTTTGCGCTGACATACTTGTGGCTCGTTCCGTGGAATCCGTAACGACGGATGCGGTATTTTTCGTAATACTCATAAGGAAGCGCGTACATATAGGCGTAGTCAGGCATCGTCTGGTGGAATGCGGTGTCGAAGACTGCGACCTGCGGAACGGACGGAAGAGCCTTCGTCACAGCGTCGATTCCGAGGAGATTTGCCGGATTGTGGAGCGGGGCAATCTCGCAGCACTTGCGAATCTGCGAAACCACTTTATCCGTCACAAGGGCACTGCAGAAAAACTCCTCTCCGCCATGCACCACGCGGTGTCCCACAGCCTCGATGTCGTCAAGCGAGCCAAGGCATCCGTATTCCTTGTCAAGCAGCGCGTCAAGCACAGCCTGAATGCCGACGGTGTGGTCCTGAATAGGCATTTCGCGCACAAGTTTCTCCTTTCCGGCAGCCTGATGCTTGAGACATCCTACCTCAAGGCCGATGCGCTCGACGAGTCCCTTCGCGAGAAGGTCATAGACATCGTCGTTCTTCATGTCCAGCAGCTGATACTTCAGAGACGAGCTGCCGCAGTTGAGCACTAAAATAATCATGTCGATTTATTTTATTATAAATTATTGTTTTCAGCGTTTTCGTGGTCATTTCATATTAAGAAACTTTCCAACTAAAATCGAAACTACACGGCAAAGTTAGCACTTTTATTCGTAAATTCGCAGCGACTTGGGAATTATACATTCGGGCAAAGGCGAAGACTCGCCATTTATCCGGGTGGAGGTGTTATTGATAATGGTATGAACACACCCAAGGTCCACAGGATTGAAATTTTCGCGCTTCCCTTTTTCGTCGGGACAGTCGCTGCTATGGCGTTTCCGCACTCTTTGCGAATCGGAGCATTCCTGCCTTTAGTCACATTCTTTCTTCTTTCGCTGGCCGTTTTACAGAATCTGCTGATATTAAAAAAGAACGGTGCAGAGAACATACCGTCACCACTTCTTTTTGCAACGACAGCGTTGTGTGCAGCAGTATGCGTATTCCGTTGTGAGGCAACGTTGCTAAGCGGGGGCGCATCCTTTATCTTCGGAAATATATCTGACTGTCTTTATGCCACTTGCAGAAGATTTCAAGGCATCATCGACAACATCCCCATGAATGACAAAGAAAACAACGCTCTGCTCAAGGCCCTGCTCACAGGAGACCGCTCCGGACTGTCGGTGCAGACAGCAAATGCATTCAGGGACAGCGGTGCCGCGCACATCCTCGCCCTCTCCGGGCTGCATCTTGGCATCATCTACGGCGTTGTCGTCAAGACCTTTGCGATTCTCGGAAACTCACCGAAAGCAGTGAAGTCCCGCTCGTTGCTGACCATCGCAGCCACAGGAGTCTACTGTATCATGGTCGGTGCCGGACCATCCATCAGCCGAGCATTCCTATTCATTCTGTTAAGAGAATTTTCTGTCATCTCAGGGCGCTCCGCCACTCTCCGGGACACGCTCTGTGGAGCATTTGTCATCCAAATATGTCTCAATGCAAACGCCGTCCATTCCGTCAGTTTCCAACTTTCCTACCTCGCCATCGCCGGAATCGCCTACATCTATCCGCTCCTGCACGGCATTTTTCCGCAGGCCGGAATGAAGCACTCCCCCATCCGATGGATTTGGAACAGCGTGGCACTATCGACAGCCTGTCAACTCACCACCGGTCCAGCCGCATGGTTCTATTTCAATACATTCCCGAAGTATTTCATTCTCACGAATCTGATTTCCCTTCCACTGACCGGCATTCTCCTGCCGTCTTCACTCTTGGCCGCCCTTCTCTCCGCCCTCGGCATCTGTCCGTCCATGCTGGTTCGCACCACGGAGTTCCTCGCCACAACCCTGCGTCAGTGCCTCGAAATCATTGCCGGGATGTGAGTGTCACTGACGGTCTGAGCGCCAGGTCTTCATCTGACCGTTTTCGTCGTAGATGAGTATGGCTTCGAGGTGGGGGTTGGAAAGGATGAACTTCTGTGCCTGTTCCAGTCCGACAACCATGCAGTATGTCGCGAAGGCATCGGCGTCGGTGGAGTTGCGGGTCGAGGACGGGTCGGAGGAAATCACCGTGGCGCTGAGGAGATTGTGCGCAACAGGAAGGCCGGTGCGCGGGTCTATGGTGTGGGCATATTTACGGCCGTCCTTCACATAGAACTTGCGGTAGTTTCCGGAAGTCACGATGCCGCAGGGAGTGGCAGGAAGTTTATACACATCCTGAATCGAAGCCCCGGGCTCATAGTTGCCGTCAACCGGACTGTCAATCCCTATAGTCCAGTTCTTTCCGCTCGGGTTCACGCCCTGCCCGTACATCTCGCCGCCGACGTCAACGAGCATATTCTTTACGCCTATCTTCCGCAGATAGTCAGCGACGACGTCACTGCTGTATCCCTGGGCTATGGCGTTGAAATTTACCTTTTTACGAGATTCGCAACGGGCTTTGGCTTCAGCGATAAGCTCTGGAGACGGAAGAGAGTCGCGGGTGAAACCGAAACCCCAGATGTCGAAAAGCGGAGCAGCCCACACGTTCACGGCATCGTCCGTCAGGGCTGCGTAGCGGTCGCCGAGCTCGCAAAGTTCAGTGAATATGCTGTCCTTCACGACATTCTCCCCGGCATTGAAACGGCTCAGGAGCGAGGACTTGTTGTATCCGGACACGGAGTTGTCCACAGCGGAAAGTATCGAATCTATCTTCTCCTTCACACATTCCGGCGTTTTTCCCGTCCCGTCGAGATCCGCCTTCACACTGTAGGTTCCGCCCTGTGCATATCCCGTAATCTGCACATATCCGTAACGGGCGGCACAGGAATTGAGAAGAACGACGGCCGCCGCCAGACATATAGCCCTCGACAATATGGTGTATCCATTCATATATTTCTGTATTTTGCGGCAAATTTAGGAATATTCGAGAAAAAATGTGCATATTTGTAAGTTACAAGATTTATAACTCTTAATAAAGAAACTATTATGGAAAAGAAGAAATTGTCAGTGACCGCCATCGTACTCATCGTTCTGGCCGTCATCGTTGTATGGGGCATCGGTGCCTACAACTCCCTCGTAAAGAATGAGGAAGGCGTGAAGAGCGCCTGGTCGCAGGTGGAGAATGTCTATCAGCGCAGGGCGGATTTGATTCCAAACCTTGTGGCGACGGTGAAAGGATATGCCACACATGAGTCGGCGACTCTGGAAGGAGTAGTTGAGGCGCGCGCAAAGGCGACTCAGATGACTGTCAATGTGGATGATCTCTCGGAAGAGAAGATTGCGGAGTTCCAAAAGGCGCAGGGAGAGCTCGGTTCAGCTCTCGGCAGACTCATGGCAATCACAGAGGCATATCCTGATCTGAAGGCAAATGAGAATTTCCGCGACCTGCAGGCGCAGCTTGAGGGTACAGAGAACAGGATTGCCGTCGAGAGAAAGGCTTACAACCAGGTAGCGCAGGAATACAACACATCCATCCGCGTGTTCCCGAGGAACATCATAGCTTCCGTGTTCGGATTCAAGGTAAAGGGATATTTCGAAGCAGAAGAAGGCGCACAGACAGCTCCGAAGGTAGAGTTCTAATTGACTGACGCTCAAGAAGAAAGGATTGGTATTTTAAGAAGAAAGAATGCATAAGTCAAAAGTCATAACTGCCGCACTCGCCGCTCTGGCCTTGGCGTCCGCATTTTCCTGCAAAAAGGACAATAGCGAGACAACCCTGCCATCACTCAGCGGGACACTGAAGTTCAAGAAAATTCCGTCTTTCGTGAATCCGCAGGACGAGATAACACTCACACTTAACGGCGTAACCCATCCGGGCGGTGGAAAAATAGGCTATTCCATCACGATTGTTGAGGGGTACAAGACAACAAAGGACACGCTTGACGAGGGTGTAATGAGTCTTAAATATGTCTTCAGCAACAGAAAGTACTTCAAGGAAGACACGCTACGGACTGTGAGTGTCAGCGCCTCTGCATTTGCCGATGGCTACTACAGTTCCTCCACGGGCACGCAGAGCATTACTATCGTAAAGGGCGGAATGACCGAAGGGTCAATCAATTGGACTACTCCGCCGAGATTCGACGAGAGTTTTGGGTACGAGGGAATAAAGTATTACGCCAAGAAAAACGGTGATGCAACATGGCTGATGAGGAATGTCGCAAAAAAAGACAAGGGACTGCCTTATCAGAGCGCACCGGCGATGCTCGATGTCTTCGGAAGCTACCTGAACTGGGAGGACGCGAAGACAGCCTGCCCTACCGGCTACAGACTGACGACGGATGAGGATTGGGTAAACCTCGGCAAGAGCCTCGGAGTTACGGACGCAGAAGTCCACAAGACAATTGTCGGAATCGCTCCTCAGCTGATGCTTGACGCGACGTTCAACTACGAACAGACGACACTCTGGACCTACTGGAAAGGGATGGACATCAGCAACAAGTCCGGCCTCAGTGTTCTTCCTACAGGTTGGGCGAATCTTGCCACGGGGCAGTTCAGCGGGGTGAAAGAATATGCCGTATTCTGGACAGCTGACACTTATGAGGTGAAAGACAAGGAGGGTAATATAATAGACGAGACGCAGGCATATTGCCGCGTCATTTATGAAAGGTCGCAGGATGTGAGCATCGAGCATCACGACAAGGAGTCCTTCGGGGCATCTGTCCGCTGCGTAAAAGAATAATCAGTCAAGCGGAGTGAAGACGAATCCTGATGGAATGGATTTTTCGTTATATGTGAAAAAATCGGATGACTTTGACTCCACGAATGTCATTGACGGGACAGCAATTGAAACGGCTGTCCCGTTTTTCATTGTAAGGTATATCTTTGTCAGCCGCTTTCCGTCGGGACTCCAACTGACATTCATTTCAGACTCTCCAGAACCGGCCGACGGGATGAGTTCATCAACAGAGACCGCTTCTTCCCGGACAATCTCTCCGGCAGCAGAATCTACAGTCCAGATGTGTTCTCCATTGCAGAAGATAGAATATCCGTCGCCCTCCACCCGAAAGAGTCCGCCATTCTGCCACCACAACTTTCCCACATAGCTTATCTTTGTGTTCTTCGGAGCGGAAACAGTCAGATTATAATCTGCACACACGCAGCCGTCCGAAGGCAATGATGCCAGAACATCTGCAACAGAAGTCGGTCTCTCTTGGGCAAAGGCAGAAAGAAACCCACAGAGCACAAGGCTCAAAGACAATATAATTTGTTTAAACGTCCCGTTATCCATTTTGCGTAGTAAAGGAAGTTATTATATTTTCCAGCTCCTCATAGTCGGAGACAAGCACCTGACGCGGACGCGAGCCCTCCTGCGGGCCGACAATACCGGCGGCCTCAAGCTGGTCCATAATCTTTCCGGCACGCGCATATCCCAATCCGAGCTTACGCTGCAAATCGGAAGTCGAACCCTTCTGAGTGTTGACAACCATACGCGCCGCATCTCCGAAAAGGGAATCGATGTTAGAAATGTCTATCGGACCGGCCGAGGAGGAGTCGTCCTGACTTGGAGGGGTCGGGAGGTAGTATGGCGTTGTGTAGCACTCCTTGTAGCCGTTCTGAGCCTCAATGAACCTCGTAATGCGGTCTATTTCCTTCGTCTCGACGAGCGCGCACTGGACACGTTCCATCTCCACTCCGGCATAGAAGAGCATATCTCCCCTTCCTATGAGACTCTCTGCCCCAGGAGAATCGAGAATTGTCTGGGAATCAACACGAGAGACCGTTCTAAAGGCGATCCTCATCGGGAAGTTAGTCTTGATGTCACCGGTGATGACATTGACTGACGGACGCTGTGTTGCGATGATGAGGTGGATGCCGGCCGCACGTCCTTTCTGTGCGAGACGGATGATGGCGGTCGATATGCCGCGGGCCATCGCCTTACCCTCGGAGCCGAAGCCGGAAGACATCGTGAGGTCAGCAAACTCATCGATAACGACCACTATATAAGGCAGATATTTATGCCCGTCGGTCGGCAGGAGCTTACGATCCTTGTATTTCTCGTTATAGTCCTTGAGCTTGTTTACTCCTGCAAGTGCGAGGAGCGCATAGCGGTCGTCCATCTCAACACAGAGCGAATTCAACACGTCAGCTGCGTCCTTGGCCTTCTTGATGATTGCATTCTCAGCCTCCTCTTCCTCAGAGCCGGCCGTCGGAAGAACGGCAAGATAGTGTTTGAGAAGGCGCTTATAGGCAGTGAACTCGACCATTTTCGGGTCGACAAACACAAACTTGAGCTCGGAAGGATGCTTGGCATAGAGCAAGGAAGACACTATCACATTAAGACCCACGGACTTACCCTGCTGTGTGGCACCTGCAACGAGAAGGTGTGGAGCCTGCGTGAGGTCAAACACCTTGACGTTCCTCGTTATTGTGCAGCCTATGGCAACAGGCAGTTCGGCCTTAGTGTCGCGGAAGGAGTTGTCGTTGAGCATGGCCTTGAGAGGCACCACGGACGACTTGCGGTTGGCAACCTCGATTCCGACGGCATCGTCAAGCTTCACGACACGGACTCCCTTTGCCCCGAGCGAGATTCCGATATCGCTCTCCACGGTCTTGATTGAGGCGAGTTTGACGCCCGGAGCCGGATAGACCTTGTAGAGAGTCACCGTAGGTCCGGCCTTGGCCGTGATGTTTTCGACCTTGATTCTGAAGTTCAGAAGCGTCTGACGTATACGGTTTATGAAATCCTGCTGTTCTTCGAGCGTGACGATGTTCTGCTTGTCGGCATAATCTTCGAGCAGGTCAAGATACGGAAAGCGATAGTTTTCCAACTCCATTCTATTGTCTATTCGAGGAAGTTCCTCCACGACATCGGTTGAAAACTTGCGTCCCGCCTCGGCCGTGTCTCCGCCACCGTCCGCTATCTCTGCGCCAGAAGCAGGCGTTCCTTCAGAAGCTCCGTCTCCAGAATCCGGACGCTCCGTAGTATGTTTCTGTTCTGTCGGGTCTGATGGCAAAACGTCGTTCCCAGAACGACCGACTTCCTCATACACACTGTCATCATTGCCTTGCTCGCCTTCGGTAGCGCCTTCGTGCAGCGGTGTGCCATCATCCGGAAGTTCAACATCCTCTGCGGCCTCTACTGCAGCTGTCTCCTCGTCCGAGTCTTTATGTTTTTTCCTCCCGGTCCCAATCTGCGCAAACCACTGCGCGAACTTTCCGCTTGCGAACAGCAGCCAAATCACCACGAGGACAGCAAGGAACAGCCCCGTCCCGATTTTCCCGGAAAAGTTCTGACAAAGTCTGACAAATTCAGCCCCGGCAAAGCCACCGAGTCCGCCACCGAAACATGTGTCTGAACTGACAAGTCCGGAAAAATATGAAAGAACAAACGAAAACAGCGGTGCCGCCGTAATCATCAGCACCGACGGGCGAAGGAACTTCGAGTCAAGCCTCTGCATAAAAATCTTCACTGCAAGGACAGAAAGCAGTCCCGCGATGCAGAAGGCAGAAAGGCCGAAACATCCTCCGACCAAAAAACGCGACCATCTAAGGCCGAGTCGTGAGCCGGAGTTAGCCGGCATTTTGTCGGGATTGGAGATGTCGCCCCACGACACGATGCTGTAATCGCTCTTCCATGTAAAAAGATAGGAAACGCAACTAAAAATCGTGAAAAGTGCAAACACGCCGACGACTAGACCGACGACGCGCGCAATCAGAGTTCTTGTCTGCGGGTCCATATTTCTGAAATATGAGACAATACGCCCGAACCGAAATTTCCTTTTCGTGTTTTCCTTCTGTTTTTCAGACAATGCCATTACCGATATTTCTTCTTGGTGTTATTGTTTTTTCGCTGGTTGTTGTTAGGCCGCTTAGGAGCCTGCCCAGGACGCAGATAGTTCGAATCGGCGCCGACACGTCCGAGTTGGATGCCCTCAGGGACATGAATCCGGTAGTCGGAAAGTTTCTCGATGTCCTGGAATATGGTCTCATCAGCCACGCTGTCTTTGTTCCAGATGAGGTACTGAGTCCGCATGTAGATGGCGAGTGAGCGAATTACCGCCGTCTTCACATCACCGTCTTCCATTCCGGCCACAAGGTCAATCATGCTTTCAATGTTACGTCCGTACTGCGATGCACGTATAGGCTTTCTCTCCACCGAAGGCACTTCAGGACGAGCAAGCGCCTGCTCTGGGGTTGGAACCGGATAGGGTGCGTCGATGTCGAGTTCGTAGCCGGCAATGATGAACAGGTCGTCCCAAAGTTTATGGTCGAAGTTTTCCTGTTTGTGAACATCATAATTGATGAGTTCCATCGCCTTGATGACAGCCTTAGCCTGCTCGGAGCGTTTTTCCTTGTCCTCAATTTTCTTGAGGCTCTTAACCATCTCCAAAATGGAACGGCCATATTCCGGCTTCACAAGTCTCTCTTTTTCAGTGTTATAAACCAAAGTTCTCTTTTCTTCGTTGTTTTCCATATATCGAAATAAATACATTTTTCACCAAGAACCACACGCCAACAAAGAGACCTTCTTTTTCACGGCGTGTCAACCTACAAAGATAGTCCCAGTTTCCCTTTTCTGCAAAATTATTTTTCGCTCCCGCCCTCTTTCCGACAAACCGCGAGCCTATTCCAAAACCTCGAAGACTTTGTCGTCGGGAACGAACCAGAGGTAGCCGCGGACTAACCTATGCAGTCCAGCCATAACCCTGAGCCGCCATATCCACAAAATGCCTAAACAGCAAATTTACTTTGTCGTTGAACGAAACGCGGTCATAGCACTCCGGAAGATCATCGTTCAGCGCCTTCTTTATCAGGGCAAGAACTACAGTTCTCGGTTGCTCATCCTTATACCAGTCAACACCCATATCACGGCCCTTGGCGGCCGAAACTTTAATATACAAATTCTTAGATGCAAGAATAACCCTCTGTTCCTCAGCCTTGGTCAGTTTCTTATCGGCGATGAGCAAGTCGTAGATTTCAAGTTCCTCTTCGGTCAGTCCCATCTCAAATGAACGCGATTGCTCTGCTTTCATATCCTCAATAAGTTGCAGGAGTTTCTCGTAATAGTCTTCATTCTCACTTCCGCCAGAATTGTATCTGTCAATGATATTCTTATAACGCTGCGAAAACGAAACCCGAGTGCAATTCTTATTTATAAGTTGTTCGAGCGCACGTTCTATAAACATCCTCAAGTCATCTATTTCCAATGCCTTGTATGGTGTTGATTTTATCACATTCCGTAAGGAATCAACATCAAGCTTGCTCAGGTCTATCACCTTTCCCTGCCGGACACCGTATTGACAACCCGGTTCTTCAAGTACGTTTTCCGACACAGCAGAAGCTGACACACTCCTGTCAAGAGTCTCGGACATACGAGCCTTTGCACGGGACAGTTTTTCATCGTCAACCCTATTGCAGAACAATCCGTTCAGATAGTTAAGCGGAGCGAAGTTCACGTTGCTCCAGCCCCGCTCAAATATTTCCGGCTTTGCAGCATCATACAGGTTCCCAAGCAGATTGGTCAGCACCTTGAATCTATTCTTCCATTCGTCTTTCTCCAGAATCCGGTTATATGCCATACGAAGCATCTCAAGCTGCTCAAGTGCGTCCGTCTCCGCGACAATATCATCAATCACAATTCCGATTTGACGAAGGAAAGCCACGCACTCAACAATGCAGCCGTCAATGCCGGAAATGAGCTGTTCTATGTCCTTTGCCGGGAACTCTCCATTCTCTCCTGACGATGCATAGTCAGCAAGAGCTCGCTGCATATACTTGAAAACATTGACATAATCCACAATTATTCCACAAGTCTTTCCCGGGCAGACACGATTGGCACGGGCGATGGCCTGCATCAAGGTATGTCCTTTCATCGGCTTGTCCAGATAAAGCGTCGAAAGCGAAGGAACATCAAAGCCAGTAAGCCACATAGAACAAACAAAAACGAGCCTAAATGGATCATTCGGGTCTTTAAACCTGTCTTCGATGTCCTTGCCGCCCCTTATTTCCTTCATTTTCCGTCTATGCACAGTGATGTCGAGGTGCTGAGCAGCAAACTTCTCCTCCTCGCCGGCTTCCTCGCTGATGACGACAGCCATCTCTGTTCCATCCATATAGGCCAAAATCGAGTTCAGTCTGTCCCTCTCCTCTTGCGTCTTTGCCTCATTGCGCTCCTGCACAAGAAGTTTCATCTCCTCTTTCCAATATTTCTGAACCTTGTCGAACATTCTGATAACCGTGTATTTATCAACACTGATGACCATTCCCTTGCCGAGAAAGCCACGTCTCGGGAAATGATGCGCTATATCCTTGGCGATTTTCTCAAGACGACTGTCACGCTTTATGACCTCAAGAATACGAGAAGACGAATTCTCAAGAAGTTCCTGCTCGCGGTCATTGAGATTCTCATCCTCAACAATGTCAGCTATGTCCGTATCAAGCCAATCATTCGACAAACCCACTTCCGGAACACGCCTGGAATAATACAGCGGTCGTGTACTCCCGTCGTCTATGGCCTGAGCGAAATTATACTCTGAGACATAATCGCCGAACCATTGATTCGTCAGCCGTTTGCTCCCGAGGAGCGGAGTGCCCGTGAAGGCGATATAGTTGGCGTTCGGCAATCCAGTATGCATATTCTCTGCAAGCTGTTTGTATTGAGTGCGGTGCGCCTCGTCAACCAAGACAAATATATCGTCGCGATTCGAGAGGAGAGGATATTTCTCTTTCTTGTCGTATTGAAATTTCTGAATGAGCGTGAACACCATCGGCTTATTTCCTGAAAGAAACTCACGTAGCTGCACGGCATTCTTCGGCTGGCATTCTTCTTTTGCTCCGATTGTTTCAGTCCTAACGAAAGTCTTGTGAATCTGAGCGTCAAGATCCTCGCGGTCCGTAACAACAAGGAATGTAAAATTCCCTGTCAGTTTCCGACGCACCTTTCTCACAAACATAACCATTGAATAGCTTTTACCAGAGCCTTGGGTATGCCAAAACACACCAAGTTTTCCGTCAAGTTTCCCACGGCGTTCTACATTGTCTATCAGATGGTTCACGCCGAGGTACTGATGATTCTTAGCTATAATCTTGGTGCGTTTTCTGTCAAACAGAATAAAGTTTTCTATGTAGTCTATCAGCCGTTCCTTACGTAAGAGTCCATCCACAAGGTAAGTCACACTCAAGCCATGCTCCTCTATCCTTTCACGGTTAAGCACCTCCTTCTCATCATCGACACGAAGCCACTCAAAGAAGTAATCATAATCGCTATTCCAAGCCCCAACTTTTGTCTTCACACCATTGCTCAATACACATATCTGGTTGAATGCAAAGATGTTCGGAATATCCTTCCGGTAAGAGACAAGATTCTTGTTGTAGGATTCCTCTATTTTGACAGTTGAATTCTTCAGTTCGATGAACACCATCGGAAGGCCGTTCACGAATAGCAGGACATCGGGGCGGCGGTAGCGGTAGTGCCCTTTTATCCACATCTGATTGACACAGTGAAAACTATTGTTCAGCGGATTCCCGAAATCGATAAGCCGAACGATGTCAAAGTCTTCTTTCCCGTCTCGCAAGACTTTCACATTGACTCCGTTCCGAATCTGTCCATAGAGTCTGTAATTCGTGTCAACCAAATCTGTCCCCGAGAAATCCCGTCTGAAATCCCGGACGATATCTTTCAGTATTTTCTCGTCTATCTGAGGATTCAGCCTTTTCAAAGAAGAAAGCAGGACATCTGGCAAGATGCACTCGGTAGAAGCGGAACGCCCCGTCCGCGACACATCATCCTGCGCCTCGGCACTCGGGTCACACTCAATGCGAGTCCAACCATATTCCGGAAGTGCAAGCCTGTTGCAAATAGCCTGCTCAATGTCGTCTTCGCTGATAAATGATTTCATAATTGAATATCGTCTTGATTTTGTAACCTATACATTTCCTTCTGCTGTTCAATTTCTCGACGCAATTCCTCTTGAGACGGCATATATGTCAGATACTTGGCCGCATACATCTGTTTATTGCTGGCAAGTGAAGAAAAACGAGCGACATCAGCATTTGTTTCCGCGCACAATATTATACCTATCGTAGGGTTGTCTGTCGCTGTTTTCTTGTATGTATCGTAAAGTTTAAGATACATATCCATCTGCCCTGCATCCTGATAGGACACTTTTGTGGTTTTCAAATCCACAAGCACAAAACACTTCAACAGATAATTATAAAAAACCAAGTCAATATAATAGTCATCATCCTCAGTATGAATATGTTGTTGACGAGCCACCAATGCATATCCTTTTCCCATTTCCATCAAAAAACGGGTAATATGAGTGAGAATCGCCTCCTCCAAGTTAGTCTCCGTGAATGAAAGATTCTGCCCAAGCCCAAGAAACTCAAAGATTAACGGATTTTTTACAAATGCTGATTTCTCTCTTTGATAATCAGCAGTCAAGCCTATCATCTCATTTCTAACATCTTCCTTCTTACTGTCAGGTGTTTTGATAAGCCTATAATAGTACTGAGAATCTATATTCCTTTTAAGAGTACGATAATCCCACTGTTCCCGTGCAGCCTCTTTCATATACCACTCACGGGCAGCTGCGTCTTTTACTCGAATCAAACGCTCATAGTGCATCCAAGACAATTGAATCGGCAACGATTGTGGCTTGATATTCAAATAGTTATCAACATTTCCAAATTCAGCAAGCATTGTCCGCTGAATCCGATTGACCTCCGTTTTAAATTCAGCAGGCAATGCTTGCTGAATTTGCAGCTGAGGAAATGTTTGATAAAACAGTCGATATGAACGAAGCGCTGTTTCACTATATCCTCGCCCAAACTCTTCAGTCAATACTTTCGATGCCTGCTCGATTATATGCTTCCCATACTTCGCTCGATGCTCACCATGCTGCTCCTGCTCTACTATACGCCACCCAAGCAGCCAATTGGAAGCCACTTGCATCAGATTTGCCGCCCGATAACTATATTCTCTGGCAGAAGCCACAATGTGCTTTATGTCATCGGCAAAGCTCACATCAAGACTATTATTCTTTATATTCTTGGCCATAACAAACACGATTAGTCAACATTTATACTCAACTTGCCGGACATCAAGCGCGGGAGGAGGAGGTCGCGCTGGCGGGCTAGGTTGGAGCTTTGTTTTGTTAAACTCAGTATTTTATTGAATATAGGTGCCACCATCTTATGGAATGTTTCTAACTTGTCTGTTGTCGGGAGAACAAGTTTCATGGATTTTACTATTTTAGAGTTAATGGCATTCCCGATTGCAGAGGTATTACCCAATTTTCTATAATCAAAAAGCCTTAATTGTTGATAAAGATATTCATGCTCTATTGTAGGAACATTCACAAAGTGAGCAATGGCCTCATTCGTACATAATGGCACGGAAGCAATTGTTACCCTTCCAACTGTCAGCTTAAAACTTAAAAGGATTGTCTTTGCAGGAACTATAACCATATTAAAGCGTTCCAAAGCAGTTCGAGTTATTTGTTCCGCTGTATCCCAAACAAACATTCCTTTCATATCTGAAATTGTCAACCAATTCTGTGCATTGACATCATTAGAAACAAACCATTCAAACTCTTTTCTTGGCGGAGTTTTACCTATTGTCACATTGTACCTTTCTCCAACAATAATGCACCTCCACCCTTTCGGCAGTCCATTTTCCATAGGAACATTCTCGTGCCCTGGGAAGCGGAAACGCACAAACCATTCCTTATAAAGGTTCTCCGCCATTTTCTCCAGAATCCGAATGCGCTTGTTGTTATTCTCAATAAGCTTATCGTATGCCGACAAGATTGATGCGATGCACTGCTGTTCTTTCAGTGTAGGCAACATGACCGGCAGCTTTGACAATATTCCTGTATTCAGATTTGGCATAGTGGAACCAACCGCATGATTTTCGACCCAGCCAACAGAATCTTTTCGTTGAAGAATGTAGAACAAAAACGACGGCAATACTTTCTGATCATTCAGTTCCACTTTCAAACATCCGGTTCCACATAACCATCCATCTTCCTTATCGGTTATCAGAACACAACGTCCGACATCCCCTCTTCTGGAATATACAACATCTCCAGACTTCACCTTATGACGTTTTAGTCGCTCCACATGGCCGTCGGCTACTCTCGCTATCGAAGACTCCGAAATCTTCCCATCCATCATGTCTTTGGGCATAATAACAGGAGTTCCATTTGAAGAATAGTCCGACTGATGTAACTGCGACCCAAACGGGCCTGTTTGTATTGAACAAGCCAAATCTCCAAGTCTGTATTTTTTCCACTCCATTTCCTATTCTTCTCTTTTGATGTTCAAAAATTCATTTCAAAGATTTTCCAATCACTGTTTGGAAAATCTTGTTGCAATTATAAACTCTGTCAAATTCAGATTTTCCAGATTGTCGCGCTAGTGGTGCGACAATTTGAACATCGTTAAACATTCGTGCAAATTTCATCATTCGATGAATATTCTTGACATCGAAGCCTTTGGTTCCATAGTTTTCCTGCAATTGTGTCGACACCGTCGCGACAATCTGCTTTCCATATTCAGCACGCTGATTACCAAGAACTTCACGGTTTATTCGCTCACCTATATGCCAATACATCATCGTCATTTCCGAATTGGCAGCGACTGCTACCTGCCGACGAGCACCGTCGATAATACTTCGCAAATCATCAATCAGAACCTGTGATTTTCTCTGCATCCCCATTACAGTAGTCTCCATATTCATTTCTCTCCAAACAAGTTTTTTAGGTTCATTTCAATCTCATTCTGAAGATCAGAGGCTTCGGAATTCAGTTTTAAAAGCTCGCTATTTAGAGAGAGCATTTCAGTACGAAACTCATCTTCAGTCATACCGTCGTCCTCGATGACGACCCCGACATAGCGTCCGGCATTGAGGCTCCAGTCATTGTCTTCGATGCCATCCTCTCCATCAATCTTCGCAACCTTACACAGACCGACGATGTCGCGATATTTACCGTCCGGCCATCTTTCGAGAAGCCAATCAGCATCCGCCTGTCTGCCATTAGTCCTGTACTCTTCGACCAAAGCCCAGAATGCCTCGCTGTCTCCCTCATACAGCCTTGTTATGATACCGAGATTCTTTATCTGCTCATCGCTGAACTTACGATGGGCACGGTCAACTTGTGTAAAGACGTTACGGGCATCAATGAAAAGGATTTCATCCTTGTGCGGACGTGTTCTGTTGAAGAACCAAAGAGTTGCCGGAAGTGTTACTGTAGAGAACATATTACTCGGAAGCGTCACCATCTGGCTTATGATGCCGGCTCTTATCATTTTCTTGCGGATTTCAAGTTCACTGCCACCGGCATCGCTTGCAGAGTTCGCCATGACAAGCGCAGCCTTTCCCTTTTCATTAAGCGCCGTCGCAAAATAGCCTATCCAGAGATAGTTTGCATTAGGCACAGTCTCTTTCTTGTCTCCTGACTTTTTTCCACCGGCGGTCTTGTTGCGCGGAATGCCGTATGTATTAAAACGGGCATCGTCGGCAACCTTATCGAACACCACCTCATCGACATTGAACGGAGGATTCGCCATCACATAGTCGAAATTGCCGAAAGCATTGTACGGGTCACTATAAAAAGAATTAGCTTCCGTTATCTCGCCACGAACATTGTTCAGAAGGAGGTTCATCTTGGCAAGCTTCACCGTATCGGGTTCTTTCTCAACTCCATAGCAACGAAAACGCATCATGTCCTGATTACTTGCGTTGTGCCTGTGCATATAACGTGCTGCCTGCACAAACATACCGCCGGAGCCGCAGGCCGGGTCAAGAAATTTCTTGTCACCTGTGACAGGATGAAGGACCTCGACCATATATTGAACGACAGATGCCGGCGTGTAGAATACACCTCCGCCCTGTCCTTCCGCCAAGGCAAAGTTCCCGAGAAAATACTCATAAATATGCCCGAAGACATCTATATCCGCACTCTCCGGTATGTCCTTGAAAACTCTCACAATCCTGCTCAACAGTTCAGGTTCCTCTTCAGGAACCAGCTGCCCGTAAACTTCCTTAGGCAGCACGCCCTCCATACGAGGGTTCTCTTTTTCAATGGCATCCATAGCCTGCTTCACGAGGACGGCCTTGTTCGCATCGTCCGGAGCATCGTTTATGAAATCAAAGTACGCACACTCAGGAAGATAAAATCCGCATTTCTCAATGGAAATTTCCTTGTAGCTACGTTCCATCCGTGAACCGTTGTATCTATTATATTCTTCGTCAATATCCGCCTTGTGTTGCTTGAAAAGTACGTCGGCGTAACGGAGAAATATGAGTCCGAGTATAGGCTGTCCGTATTTGTTTGGAGCCAGATGCGCTCCGGCACGTAGCATATCCGCAGAATGCCACAATTTATTCTGAAGGTTTTTAAGTTCCGTGTCTGTCATTTGATTCGTTTCTTTTTAACGTATAAAGATACGCATTATAAAGGACTTATGCTGCACATAAGTAAAAAATAAAACTTTGCGTCCTCCATTTTGAACCCTCAGAAACTATTTACTCCAAGGGGCTGTAGGACAAGATGGGCGCGATCGCTTATTATTCGTCCAAAACCTCAAAGACTTTGTCGTCGGGGACGAACCAGAGGTAGCCGCGGACGGTGGTGTAGCCGAGGGCGCGGTAGGCCTGCGTGTAGGAACGGAGTTGATCGATGTAGGAATGGCCTTCTATTTTGCGGTTCGGGTCGGGTCGGCCGAATTTGTAGTCGATGATTAGGACTTCGCCGTTTCTGATGCTGACGCGGTCCGGGCGCAGGGACTCACCCTCTGCCGTTACGAGAGGACGCTCGTTGAGAACTTCGTCCGGCGATTCGCTGAACCAGCCTCTGGACTGGGCGTCGAGAATGCGACGGGAGAGAAGACTGAAGGCCTCATCTGCTTGAAGGGCAGTCAGTTCGCCGGAGTCGACGGCTTTGCTGATGGCGGGTTTGAGGTCTTCAGGGACAACCACGGAGGAGAGGATGTTATGAAGGACTATACCCCGGAGGCGGCGGGATGCATCGGGGCCTACGGTGCCGTCGGACGAGAAAAAGTCGGCAGCGTCGTGGTCTATGCGAAGACGAGAGGATTCTGTGGTAAAGGAAGGATAGCCGCTCTGGAGGACGCTCTGAGAGAAGTCCTTACGGTAGGACTTGGCCTTTTTGCCTGCATTGCGGAACTCGAGGTCGGAATCGCCGCAGAACTTTCCGGCGATATAGTCGACGCCCCAGTCGGACTCAGCGACAGAGAAATTGATAGTCCCAGATGCTCCTGCAGCACTGGCAGTTTCACCGATGGAGTCCGCCGAGCCATCAAGTCCGGAGATATTGCCGGAGTGTTCAAGTGCAAAGGCCATGAGGGCATCGGAAGCGGTATTTATGGTGCCCTCCTTGCTGAAACTGGATGAAGTGCCACCGCAGATGATGTGCAGGCCTCGGGACGGGCGTGTCATCGCGACATACATAAGATTCAGTGCATCAATGCATTGATATAGCCTTTCGCGGTTATAGACAGGGGCGAAATAGGTCTGGGCGCTGGCGGAAGAAATCATCGGCTTGAAGATGCCTTCCTTTATGGCATTGTCGAAATCCATGACCGCCTTATTCTCGGAAGAAGAAGGGACAGACGGTTCGGCCCATACATTTCCAGAACGGAAGAACTTTATGTCCTCGAAATATGGAATTATGATGTAGGGAAACTCCAATCCTTTGGACTTGTGTATCGTGATTATGCGAACGGCGTCCGTGGATGCGGGGGAAGCTATCTTGACCGGAGAGGCGGCATTTTTCTCGTCCCATGCGCGGAGGAACTCCTTGAGCTGGTTGCCGTTTCGTGACACCCAGGACTGCATCCAGTCCATAAAAGCTTGGATGTAGAGAGCATGGGATTCCACAAGGTGGGCATCATTTTCCCGCATGCTGCGGATTATGTCCTCTGCAAGGTCGATGAGGGACGACTGCCCGACAGCATGGAAGCCGAGAGATGCGGCGAGATAGCCAGAAGCCTTATTCTCCGGGTTCTCCACAGAAGAGAGCACTGAGACGAGACGGCGGACGACAATAGAGTTGTTCACTGTAAGAGAATCATCCGAAATCACCGGTACTCCCCTATCCATCAGCGCATTGGCAATCCGTTCTCCAGGGGCGTTGTTGCGGACGATGACAGCGATGTCCCCATATCCCACCCCCTTATCATCATGAAGTTCAATCACTTGCTGCACGGTCCTCTCCAACACCTTGTCCATTTTTTCCGCGCCATTGCCATCTCCTGCGCCTCCGGACTTGCCGCCTTTGGAAGCCGCGAAACAAAGCCTCACCTCACCGAGTTTCCCCTTGCGGGCTGCGGCCTGACGTACATCGGAATAGATGCCAGAAATGATTTTCCCGACATCTTCCCCACCGGTGGCCTTGAAGTCCCCGGCGAGGCGATCACGCAGAAATTCAAAGAAGAGGTCGTTAAACTCCACAATATTCTCTTCCGTTCTGTAATTGGTTGAAAGAGCCGGTTTTCCGTCCTTTCCAAGAAGTTCGCGACTGTCCGGGAACTCCTTTGCGACCTCCGAGTTGAGAAGATTCCAGTCCGACTGCCGCCAGCGGTAGATGCTCTGCTTGACGTCGCCCACGATGAGATTGTCATTACCGTTGGAATCGCTCTCGTGCAGCAGTGGGCGAAAATTATCCCACTGAACCACGGAGGTGTCCTGAAACTCGTCGAGAAGAAAATGCTCATAGCGAACGCCTGTCTTCTCATAGACAAAAGGCACGTCGGAGCCGTCGATGATGCGGTTGAGAAGACCATTTGAATCCTCAAGACACAGGATATTGCGGTCCTTGAGAAGGCCGTTGAAAGCCTCCGAAAGTTCGCGGGATATGCCGAATCCGTAAATCATGTCCCTAATCTGGAGCGCTGTACTGTAGGCCCGGTAATATGGAGACGCACCGCCGCACTCTGCAGCGGAAGAAGCCTCGTCGCAGGTCGCGGACGATGCAAAGTCAAAAAAGAGCCCGATGAAGTTCCGTGCCGCGCTTTCGAAGTCAGAGGGCAGCAGGGCAGCCTTGGAGGCATTAGCCTTTGCGAACATCGCCTCGCGATTAGTGATTTTGGCGCAGAACCCGGGGGTTGGAGGTTTAATGGAATCCCGCGCCGTCACCGACGCATAGCCGTTCAAGGCACAGGCGAATTTTCTCGTAGTCTCGGAGGGATGGACTCCGGCTGCAGCAAATTTCGCCAACAGAACCTCCGCACCGGCTTTCACATCACGCGAAAATCTATCTATCAGCTCATTGCATACCTTACGCAGCGAACGCATATTTTCCTTGGAGTAGACTTTCGACGGGTCGGATATGCCCTTTTCGGACATATATGACTTAAACTCAGGACTCTGAAGATCGCTGGCTGCGGAATAGAGAGCAGACTCCAGCTGGAAATAGCCCTTTGAGGAAATCTGGGTCATCACCGATTCCTTGAGCCAGTCAATCATCGCGCTGTCCTTGTCGGAGAGATTTTCAAGCATTCGGTCCACGGATTCGCTCACAACGGAGGGTTTGTCGAGTTCGAGCTGGTAGGAGTCGAACTGGCCGAGTTCACGGGCGAATGAACGCAGAACCTGTTGGAAGAAGCGGTCGATTGTGAAAACTGAGAATGCGCTGTAGTCGTGCAGGATGCCGTTCAGAAGACTACTACAACGCTTCTGGAGCTGCGCCACATCGGCACACAGAGCCGGAACGAAATCTTTGTAGTAGTCCGATTCCATCGGGGCATGCGCGAGAATGTCGAGTTCCCGGAGAATGCGGGCCTTCATCTCCCCGGTCGCTTTGTTTGTGAATGTCACCGCGAGGATATGCCGGTAGGCATAAGGATCACTCGACTTGAGAAGCAAAGAAATGTACGTCTTCGCCAACGTGTATGTCTTGCCGGACCCAGCCGACGCCTTTGCTATAGTTATCATTTTCCACAGATCATTCTAAAATCACAATAATTACATACACTCGTATCCTCAGTCCTTCGGAACGTCGGATTCTTTTCGATGTCAAAGATGCCGTCGAGACAACTTCTCAGCATCTCTGAGGCCTTATCAATGACCCCTTGGGGCAGGCTGTATTCCGAATGCTCGTTCTTGAAAAGTCCGGAAACGGAATAGACCTCATTCGTCACCTTCCGCCCGCCGACAAGCGCACGACCCTCCGGATTCAGCGTCAGCATAAGATTGTAGATAAAGAACTGGAGGGCAATCTTAGGACGTTCCCTGCTGTCTTCGGCGAATATGGAATCGAATATGGCAAAGGCCTTTGATGTGTCGTTCCCTTCCTCTCCCATGACCTTTGCCTCATCGTCGGAGACCTTTCCTGTCTTGTAGTCAACCACCCGGACAGTGCCATCGTCAAAGCTGTCGAGCCGGTCTATGAAGCCCTTGAAGGCATACTTTCTGTGCGACGGAGCAGGCGCATCACCGGACACGCCGCCGTCTAACGCCGATCCTTCGAACTCAAACGGCAGGTTCTTCTCAAGGGCGAGCACCGTAAAATGGTCGAGTCCGCGCGACTTCATGATTTCAAGATCATATTCAAGTGTCCTGCGCACATATTGTTCGATGACGCTGCACAGCACGATGTCCTTACCACGCACCTCAACGGACTTGATTGCTTCGCAAATTTCCCGACGTATGCGTGAGTGAAGTTCCGGTGCAAATTCCCTGGAGAGCCGCTTTCGGATGAAAGCCTCATCTACCCTTCCGACAGGCTCCTTCTGCGTGCCCGGCTTCGCGTAAATCCACTGCATGACGGCATGGAACACCGTCCCGAGCGTGCCTCCGTCCAGATTGTCGACAGATTCTGCGAGGTCACTGAGTCCCATAACCTTGTCATAGTAGAACTTCGCAGGGCAGGCAAGATAGTTCTGAAGCGCGGTTGCGGAAAACTTGAAGTCGCGCAGTCTGTCAAGGTCGGCCTGTGTCTTGACAATTTCCGGCTCCGTGTATTCATCCTCCCGAACAGGAGAGGTCACATAGCGGTGAATATCAGCGTCGAAAAGGTAGGCCAACTGTTTTATGTAGCGGCTCTCTTCACCGGACTTAATGTCCTCGGTGCGGGAATCGAAGAGCATCCAGACATTCTCCGCGCGCTGAATCATGCGGTAGAAATAGTAGGCCCAGACAGAGTCCTGATACTCGTAGGTCGGAAGCCCGAACCCCTTGCGGAGCTCAGGCGGGATGAATGACGAGCTGAACGACCTGCGCGGGAATGTGCCCTCGTTGCAACTGAGGATTATGAGGTTGCGGAAATCCAGAGCACGAGTCTCAAGCGGTCCCATCACCTGAAGTCCCTTAAGAGGTTCGCCATTGAAAGGCACGGAGACCGGTACGAGCAACTGGTCGAGCAGCCGCAGGTAAGTGGCGGGCTTTATCTCAAGGTTCATGTCTCCGAGAATACAGACAGCTTTGTAGTAGTCCTTGGCGAAGTCTGTGTCAAGTTCCGAATGTCCGTTCTCCACAAGAAGGGCGCCCACGCGGCTCATCACGGTCTTCTGGTAGTCCGCAAACAAGCGGACAGTCTCTGCCGAAGCCTCCAGGAGATTACCCGGAAGAGGAGTGAAGAAAAGTGAGAGCAGCGGCGAACCGGCGAAGTCAGCAACCTCGATATAGCTACGCCGGCCGTTCAATACAGCTGAGCAGACGGCGTTGTCCTCATCATTGGCAATTTTGCGGAATATACTGTTGGACAATACGCTGCGAACATACCTGTGATAGAAATAGGTCTTGCGCTCACGAACAAGCGCTTTCATCTGCGCACAGGAAAGAGCACCCATGAGCACGCAAAGGTCACTGCCCTTCATCGGATAGCCCATCGTGACATTTATGTCCCGGATGTCGTCCGGAATCGAATTAAGCACCGGGAGCAGAAGCTGCTCGTCCGGAAGGACAATCGCACATTCCGAAGAAAGGTCGCCGCATTTTCCATCCGCTGCCGGCCCCCCCGATGATGCGCCACATTCCGCCGAAGCCGCCGAGTGACTCAGTCCGAGCCGGGTCAATATATAAGGAAGCTGCTTTGCCTGTCCTATTGACGAAGGCACGCTCACCACATTGAATTCCGGAGCCCCAAGTCCTTCGACATCGGGACGGAAAGCCTGCGGAAACTCGCTGACATTCACCGCCATAAAGAATGAGGCCCGATTCTCCGGGTCGCGTATCCATTCGCTTGACCAGTCCCAGCAGAATTCAGCCTGTCCGGAATTGCGCAGATGCCTCAGCAGCTTTTTCTCACACTCGTTCAAGGCATTCAGGCCGACAAAAACGAATTTTCTGCCTTCCAAAGCCTCACGCACATAGTCCGGCAACGATGCCACATCCCTATAAATCATCCCCTCATAAGCCATATCCCCGCTGCGAAGGGCGGCGTTGAACGACTCATATAACGGAAGCAGTATGTTCCATATTTTCAAGAAGTTAAGTTTAATTGAACGGTCACCATCCGTCGACTCTCCGCCCGAAGAAACCTTTCCCGCAGCAGCCTTCTCCTTGGGCGTCTCCGCCCGGAAGTGAGACAGGAAAGAATGAATTGCCTCACGCTGCGCCTCCGTAAGGTAGCTGAAATCGTCCTCAATGGACTTCAGATCCGAAACGTTAGTGAACAGCTGACGCGGGTCTACAAGATATTTGTCCACATCGTTGAAGTCTCCCAGCAGGACATCTCCCCAACAGATGAAATCATCGAGCGGTTCCGCCCCTGGGTAGAGAGATTTGTAGCAGTCGTAGAGCCGCACCAGCTGAACCACCCTGCTGCAAGAGCGCACCGGAGTGAGTGAGGCGAAGAAATCGTTGATGGTGAGACAATCCGGCATCAGAGAAGCCCTCCCCGCAGAGGCCGCACAGGCACAGACGTGCTTCCGAAAAAACGCCGATGAACGCCGGTTCGGGAATATGAATGTCAATTGCGAGAAATCCTCGTCCGAAAAATAATGTTCCGCGACCTGTCTTAAGAAAGGTGTCATATTTTAGTTTTTTTTCAAACACTGCAAAGATAATCCCCTCTTGTGCAAAACCGTTTCACAAGCACAAAAAAACTGACGCCGTGACTCCTACAATTCATGCCGGGCAACAACCTCGTCCAGCCACTCGGGCAGCAGATTGATGTGCCCCACCCGCGAGGCCATGTCCTTCGGAGCGAACCAGTATATCCCCAAATCTTCGCACTTCTCCACAATTGACTTGCTCAGAGGCAGATAGCTGATAAGAATTGCTTTAGAAACCGTGCCTCCGTAGGTCTCCCGTACTCCGTCAATCTTGAAAATGTCTGCCGAGAGCACCTCGCCCGACTTGCACTCAATGAGCAGCAGCCTCTGCTTGTCATTCACCAGCAGATCCACCTCATTCTTCACAGAATTCTTCTCCACATCATTGAAAATCACGTCTCTCCAGATGCCGTGCCCCGACTCGCCGCCGCGCTCCCTGTCCCACCTGGAAACAACATCCGCAACGATTATCTCCCACCAGCGTCCGATGAACATAATCTCACAGCTCCGCTTGCAGGCCGAGTCGAACAGCACGTCGGCACCCTTGTAAATGGTCAGCGTACCACCTTCTGTCTCTATATGATAGCCGCAGCGCAACCTGCCCGCGAAATACTTCCCGCGCTTGGACTCAGGCAGGGCGCGAAACCATTTCTTCGCCTCCGAATAGACATCAAAGTGTCTCTCTATGAACTTCTTGGCATAGTAGGCAGTGTTCACATCCAGCGGCTTCATCTTCCCCACATCTTCAAACTCCCGCACGCTGTTGCCATAGAGTTTCATATACTCGGCGTTGCTGATGGTCTGAGTCAGAGGGTTACGGCGGTAGTCGAAAGTGTCAATCCAGTAACCGTCCTGAGTGATGTAGATTCCCCTCTCACCAAACTCCATCGCCACCTTTCCTGCCGCCATCGCCATAATCTTCGTACCCTCCGAAAGGTTATAGATGAACTCACAGTCGCGGTTGGCCTCCTGAATTTCGCCGCAGACGCGCATAATCCCCTCGACATCGTAAGGACCCACGACATATTCGTAAACCTTGATTTTCGGAGATATGAGACGGAGCATATCCCTATACGTACCCTTAGTTTCCTTCGTCGCCACAAGATGTATGACGTCGGGAGCGAACTCCTTGATTCCGAGATATATGGAATCCAAATCCTTGCCTACCGTGATTATCTGATGCTTTGGTCTTGCCATGATGTGTTGTGTTATTTATGTCTTTATGGTCATGCACAAATTCGTGGATACAAGAATCCTCCGCGGGTCCAAACGACCCACGGAGGACAAAGTTAACAATCTACCGCGAAAAATCCTTTTATGAAAGCGGAAAATCTCTATTCAGAAAGGATTATTTCTGGAAATATTTCTTCCAGAGTCCCTGGAAACCAGCACCGTGACGGGCCTCGTCGCGTGCCATCTCGTGAACTGTGTCATGAATGGCGTCGAGGTTCTGCGCCTTGGCAAGCTTAGCGATGCGGAACTTATCCTCGCATGCGCCCTGCTCGGCAAGCATTCTCTTCTGAACGTTGGTCTTTGTGTCCCAGACGCACTCTCCGAGAAGTTCGGCGAACTTTGCAGCATGCTCGGCCTCCTCGAAGGCATACCTCTTGAAGGCATCGGCAATCTCCGGATAACCTTCCCTGTCGGCCTGGCGGCTCATCGCAATATACATTCCCACTTCGGAGCACTCGCCGGCGAAATGCGCGCGAAGCCCCTCAAGAATCTCCGGATCAACTCCCTTCGCAACTCCGAGTTCGTGCTCGCAAGCCCAAGACATCACTCCTTCCTCTTCCTTCACTTCAACGAACTTGTCTGACTTTGCGTGGCAAAGAGGGCACTCTGCAGGCGGTTCAGTTCCTTCATAAACGTAACCGCACACCATACATCTGAATTTCTTAATCATAGCCATTAATATTTAATCGTTTAACTTAATGTTTTTTGCAATTCCTACTTTTGAATTATTCAAAATTACGCAACAAAGATAAGAATTATATTTGAACCTGCAAAATTTCTGCCGCAAAAGTTTTCTCTTTTCCTGTTTTCCGCAAGTTTTGGTATTTTAGTCAACAATGTGCCACACAGGCG
>ERZ1034719.28-NODE-28-length-114774-cov-31.003896_pt1 | contig 114774 bp, 86 predicted proteins | sample MGYA00520703_ERZ1034719 | MGnify/ENA primary metagenome ERZ1034719 (study PRJEB33766, sample SAMN09781716) | gut metagenome | biome: gut microbiome | host: Homo sapiens | place: Madagascar | study: EMG produced TPA metagenomics assembly of the PRJNA485056 data...
TATCGATAATTCACTGGATAATTACGCTATAGCCAAGGACTTTTTCAGTGCCCTCTTCACGAACGCGGGAGGACGAGGACTGCTCAGATACTTCTACGAGGACTGCTGGAGGGAGGATAATCAGAACGGCACACTTCCTCGCGCATCCAAGACTTCAGAGTCGTGGAACTCCGAAGACTCGACGCTTTGGCTCAAGGATGCCTCCTATTTCCGTCTCAAGTCGCTTGCGCTGAGCTACACATTCACCGACACAAGACCGCTGAGAGCCGTGGGAATCAAGTCCCTGGCGCTCTCGCTCACAGGCTACAACCTGCTGACGTTCACACCTCTGAAATATATGGATCCGGAGGCCGTGCCGAGCAATACCAGCGACTACCCTCTCGTGAAGATTTACAGCTTCGGACTCAACATAACGTTCTGACGAAAAAACACTGAATGATGAGAAATATACATTTATATATATCAGCCGCGGCGCTTCTCTGCCTCGTGTCCTGCTCCGAAATCAAGTTCGGGGACAAGTTCCTCGGCGACAGACCGGAAAGCTCCGGAGCTGACATAGACACGATGTTCAACTCCGCAGTCAACGCGGAAAAGGTGCTGACGAAGGCATACACCTACCTGCCCTACGGACTTCCGACAGACAATGCACAGAGCCCGAAGCGTGCCGGAGACAAGCTCGGAGTCAATGTGCTTGAGGCGCTTACGGACCTGCACCATTCCTACCGCGCCAACGAGAGTGACGGTCCTAACAATCTCTACTACAACGGGGCGTTGAGTTCGTCCGTTTCATCGCTCTACGCCGGAACCGAAGCCTACAGATTCGGGCAGGAATACGAATACTACGCAATCAGCTACGCATGGACATTTATTGAGAATGTAGGCCGCGTCCCTGACATGACGGACGGGATGAAGCGCCAGAGAGCGGCGGAAGCCAAGATGATAATCGCGGTCGCATATTCGGAACTTCTCAGATATGTTGGAGGCGTTCCTCTGATCGACCATTCGGTGGACGTTAACGAAACGTTCAGATACCCAAGAGCAACATTCGCCGAGACGGTGGATTATATAGTCAGTTTGCTTGACGACGCGGCTACTGCCCTACCATGGAAGGCTTCCTATGGAGACGACGGAAGGATGAGCAAGAGCGGTGCAATGGGGCTGAAATGCCGCGTGCTCCTCTTCGCCGCAAGCCCGACGTTCAACTCCGACACGCCATGGCACCCCGCGGCCGACCAATACACCTGCTACGGAGACTATGACCGCAAGCGCTGGGGACGAGCCGTAAAGGCCTATGAGGATTTTTTCAAGGAACTGCGAACGAACGGCTCAGTGGCCCTTGTGCAACCGACAGAGGCAACAGACAAGGCAAGAAGGGCAGCGTTCCGCAGCGCATACTACGACCGAGGTAACAGCGAGATTCTGATTTCTACAAGACGCGGAACATCTGCTGCGACACTTCTAAAGTCATTCTTCGCAGAAAGGAACTACTCCGGGCCGACACTGAACTACGTGAATATGTTCCCGTGGAAAGACGGAAGCGATTTTCCAGAAAACTTCAACTGGAACTCTCCTGCAAAGCAGCCGTTCTTCGATGCGGACGGAAAACCGACGCGCGACCCAAGACTCTACGAGACAGTGGCCGTTCCTGGCTCCATCTGGTACGATGGGACCACTGCCCCGCTTCACATCAATCATCCCAAACACGGCAGCCCATCAACGGGATTCGGCCAAATGAAGTTCATACTTGAGAACAGCGCGGACCGCAATGGCTACATCCAATGGCCATACCTGCGCCTGTCAGAGATTATGCTGGGATATGCCGAGGCTCTGAACGAATACAACGGAATCCCCGGGACCCTGGCCTGCAGTTATGTCAATCAAGTGCGTCAGCGCGTCGGCCTCTCGGACCTCAAATCCGGAATGAGCAAGGAAGACTTCCGTGAGGCGGTGCTTCGCGAGAGGGCGCTTGAACTCGGTTTCGAGGAGGTGCGCTGGTTCGATCTCGTCCGCTGGGGACGCGAACAGGATTTCAGGAAGAAGATCTACGGACTTGAATCGAAGGGCGACAGCCAGACCAATCCAAAATCATTCACTTTCAATGTGATTGAACTGAATGCAAGGGCATGGGCAAATAGTTGGGACACGAAGTGGTATCTCAGCCCTGTTCCCAAGACAGAAATTGATATGGGCTACGGGATGACCCAAAATCCGGGTTGGTAGGTATTCTTCTGGTGACTCAAAAATACATCCACAATAAAACAAAATTAGAAACAACTTCTGATAACTGAAATATGTTTATGAAATATAAAAATATGATACCGATGCTTGCGTCTGTCCTGCTATTCCCCACTGCGGCTTCTGCCCAGACGGCTGTGACAGAAAAGGTGGAGGCGGAAATGGCTGAGGCGGAGAGCGTGCGGATGGCGCGAGCGGGAAGGGAGATGTTGGAGGACAATCCGTACATCGATGTCAGACGCGCCATGTTCGGAAAGATTGCAGGACTGAATGTCTATGCCGGCAACGGTGACTCGACCATAGACAACTGCACGCTGAGCATTCACGGCAAGACACCTCTCGTGCTCGTCGATGGTTTCCCGAGAAACCTCAGTCTGCTGACATCTTACGAAATAGAGAGCGTTGAAATACTCACCGACGCCGCTGCAGCCGCACTCTACGGGGTACGCGGAGCGAATGGAATTGTTCTCGTCACCACAAGAAGAGCAAAGGAAGGCCGGCTCAAGGTCGGGGCGAACTACCAGTACGGCCTCAGGGCCCAGTGGCGCTCCCCGGAATTTGCAGACGCAGGACTCTATGCAGAAACTCTCAACGCAACGCTTAGGAACGACGGACTCACACAACGCTACAACGCCCGAGAAATCGAAGCATTCAAGTCCGGAAAATACCCCTACGCCTACCCGAATGTGGATTGGTGGAATGAGGTCTATAACAACATAGCCCACAACAATCGTCTTAACTTCACTTTCGAGGGCGGAAGCGGAAAGTTCCGTCACTTCACTGTTGTTGACTATATGTACGATCGCGGATTCTTCAAGTCTCAGAGCTCCGACAGCCGCTACAGCGCGGTTCCTTCAGACACCAGGCTCAGCGCAAGGACGAACATCGATGTACAGCTCACCCGTACGACAAAAATGAAGCTCGGCCTGCTTGCCCGTTTCAACGAACAGAACAGGGCGAACTACGGCAGCATATTCAGCGCTCTCTACAATACCCCTGCAGCAGCTTTCCCAATCACGGCATCAAACGGAATGTACGGAGGCTCCGAACTTTACGGAGCAAACAACCCAGTCGCGCTGCTAAATGGAACAGGTAACACCAAGACCATCGGCGGAGCAGTAAATGCAGACCTTTCGATAATCCAGCACCTTGACGAGCTCACAGAAGGTCTGCGTGCCGAGGCCGCAATTTCATTCGATGACTACGGAACAATGGCGGAAAGTGCAACCAAGACCTATATGTACCGTGTGCTCAACTCCACAATAGCGGACGACGGGACATTGGTCACGTCACAGAAAGACTATGGCACAAACTCCAAAGTTCTCTCCCACGGCTCATGGTTCAACTCTATCTATCTCGACTTCGACTTCAACGCGAAAGCGGTCTATGACAGGACCTTCAATAGTCACCATGTCGGAGCAACGGCAATTATCGACATTCAGTCACACACCGCTTCGGGACAGAACAACTCAAACAGGAGAATATCGGCAGGAATGACAGGCTCATACTCTTATGACAGGCGCTACAGCGCGGACCTTGTTCTCAACTGGGCAGGCTCGGCCTATCTCGTGCAAGGTCACAGGATGATGTTCTACCCTGCTGTTAATCTCGCTTGGACGGTTTCTCAGGAGAGTTTTCTCAAGGGTGTGGAGGGCATTGACCTACTCAGGATTTCGGCTTCGACCGGACTTTCTGGCTGGGACGGATCGCTCGTCCACGAGCTACAGTACCAAACGTTCAATTCCATTGGGGCGGGAAGCTACTACTTCACTGACGGAGGGCTCTCCTATGGCATCACAGAAGGCAGCCTGCCGGTAGAGCGGATAGTCCCAGAGAAGTCCATGAAGGCAAGCGGAGCAATCGAACTCAAAGCCCTTGGAAATAGACTTGCATTCTATGGAACAGGGTTTTACGAACGCAGGAGTGACATTCTCATCAACGCATCATCGACTGTCTCCGGCATTCTAGGAATCAACGCGGGCAAACAATGCGCAGGGGTCAACGATTGGGCGGGAGCGGACCTATCGCTCTCATGGAACGAACACCATGGAGACTTCAGCTATGGAGTCTATGCAAACGCCTCCTATCTCACGAGCAAAGTCATCAAGGACGACCAGGACTGGCAGCGCTACGACTACCTCTACCACAAGGGGAACCGTGTCGGACAGTGCTACGGACTTGAGGCCGACGGATTCTTTTTTAGCGAGAGCGACATACGGAGCACAGTCACCCACACGTTCGCAACCGTGCAGCCTGGAGACATCAAATATGTCGATCAGAACGATGACTTTCAGATTACGGACGAGGATATTGTCCCTATCGGCTACTCGACCATCCCAGAATGGTACTACGGATTCGGGCTTTCCTTCGGATGGAAGGGATTCAAGGTTTCGGCGGCATTCCAGGGCGTAGGACACCTAACCGTGAATATGCTGAATTCACCACTCTACAAGCCTCTCGTCAGCAACGGCAACTTGTCCAGGTCGTTCCTCGCAAAGGAAACACCGTGGACTCTCGAAAACTCAGAGAGCGCAACAGTCCCGCGCCTTACAACTGTCTCGAACGCCAACAACTACCGCAACAATAGTGTATGGTATCGCGATGGCTCGTTCCTCAAGCTACGCGACGTGACTGTTTCTTACGCCTTCCCTAAAAGAATGCTCAAGATCATGACAATGGAGTTCTACCTAAAGGGAAGTGATGTCTTCAGCATCGACTCGCTCGGAATCGTAGATCCCGAACGGATAAGCTCCGGTTATCCGACTTCCCGCGCATGGTGGGCAGGACTGCGCTTTAACTTTTAATCTACAAGAAAATGAAAACAATTCGGACAGTATTCATATTCATCACGCTCACCGCGACATTTTCATGCTCATATCTCGATTTCGACGAAACGAACGGACTTCAGGGAAAGGAGGATGTGTATAAGTATTTCGACAAGACAAAACAGGTTTTGACGAACGTATATTCCTACATTCCGCAGGATTTCGGAGCACTCGACGGTGCGATGAGAGACTGCGCCACAGACGACGCTCTCTGGGGTAACCCTACTGCTCCGGTGCAGAGATTCACCAACGGAAGCTGGTCTGCGATAAATACATACGACACGGGATGGGGATTCTATAACGGAATCCGCGCCGCAAACGAGTTCATCGCGTCTGTGGCGACAGTCGATTTCTCGCGCTATAAGACCGACCCGAACTACGAGAACTGGATGGAACAGTTGAAATATTTCAGCTACGAGGCAAGGGCTCTGAGGGCGTTCTACATCTTTGAACTGGCCAAGAGATACGGGGACATTGCCATGCCAACCCACGTTCTCACCACCGATGAGGCAAACAGCATAGGCAAGACCACATTTGAAGATGCGGTAGGATTCATAACCAGCGAATGCGATGAGTGCGCATCCGTTCTCCCCGCATCCTACGAAAACCAGCCATATAAAGAGTTGGGACGTGTCACGAAAGGCTTTGCAATGGCACTGAAAACCAAGGCACTGCTCTATGCGGCAAGTCCGCTCCACAATCCAAAGAACGATAAGGAACTGTGGAAAAAAGCGGCAAGGGCGGCTCTCGAACTGATTGATTCGGGACTATATTCCCTTGAAACAGGTGACAAATGCAACAACATCAGTTCACGCGAAAACATCTTCGTCCGGATGAACGGCAACAGTTCGTCCTTTGAGGCCAACTGCTTTCCACTGAGGTTCATGTACGGTTCACGCGGTTCTGTCCAGAACTGCATCTATCCGACCGAGAACCTCGCCTCAGCATTCAGGACAGTGAACGGCTTTGCGGTGACACTCACTCGTGGCGGCTACACTAGCGCCGACCCTAAGTTCAATCCCAAGAAGCCCTATTCCAACCGTGACCCGAGAATGACGAGAACGCTCGTCTGCGACGGTTCTGTGTTCAAGGGCTCGGCAATCGAGACTTTCAAAGGAGGTCAAGACGCGGGCGAAGTTCTCCAGGGATATACTCCAACGGGATACTACCTACGGAAATATGTCATAGAAAACACAAGCTTCGACCCAAACGCAAAGGCTACCTACCGCCATCACTGGGTGGTGTTCCGCTATGCAGAAACGCTTCTGAGCTATGCCGAAGCGATGGTCGAGTCATTCGGGAATCCGGACTACAGCGACGATGAGTTCACACGTTCCGCGACATGGGCACTGAACCGCGTGCGCAAAAACGCGGGGATGCCGGAGTGCACGGAGAAAGTCGAAAGCCGCTTTATGGATGAGGTCCGCAACGAGTGGAGAGTGGAGTTCGCGTTCGAGGACCACAGGTTTTGGGACGTGAGGCGATGGATGCTCGGGCCAGACACACAGATTGACATCTATGGCGTGAGCATCGTGAAGTCTGGAAGCGACAATACTTACTCACAGAAAGAGTGCGGCACGAGGAAATGGAACAACAGGATGAATCTCTACCCTATTCCGCAGTCGGAATTGGCGAAGAACAGTCATTTGGAACCTCAGAATAAGGGATGGTGATTTGAGTGCCTGACTCCACAACACATCTCAAATCTTTAAGATATAGGTAATTAATAACCATAAATTTTTATGATCATGAAAAGAACATTTCTGATTTCAGCAATCGCTGTTGCGGCAGCGCTTCTTGCGGTTTCGTGCCAGAAAGAGCAGGAGCAGAAACCGTCAAAGAAACTTGAATGTACGGCGCAGGAAAGCTACACAGTGGCGGCAACGGCAGCAAAGTCCGTTTCGTTCGACATCGCGGCAAACACGCCGTGGACAATCACGAGCAGCGAGAATTGGTGTAAGGTCACTCCGTCAAGCAGCAAGGAAAGCTCGCTCGCGGAGACAATCATCGTGAAATTCGAGGACAACACTGGCTCGGCATCGCGTGAAGCCACACTCACAATCGAGGGTGAAGGCATCGAAAAGCCGACCCTTGTAAAATTCATCCAAGGTGTGCCGGGCAAAATTACCATCACTCCTTTCACCGAGAAGTTCGCGAAGGAAGGCGGCAAGCAGACATTCACTGTCCTCTCCAACAAACCGTGGGCTGTGACCGCATCACCTTCCGACTGGCTCACTTTTGAGCCGGCTTCAGGCGAGGCTTCAGAGCAGCCTGTAACCGTGACGGCAACTGCAAAATACACAGACGGCAAGGGTCACACCGCCACAGTCACTGTCACAAGCGAAGATGCCTCACAATCATTCGAAGCATCAATCGAGGGTCTTGTGTTCGAGGTTGAAGAACTTGAAGAAGGCGAGAAAGTCTTTGATTACAAGGGCGGTGCGAAAGAAATAAAGGTCAATGCGAACATTGACTGGAACGTGGCCGTTTCCGACGGACATTTCACCGCAAGCAAGACAGAAGGAGGCATCAGGGTGGAGGCTCCTATGTCAAAATGGTTCGGAAAGAAGAGTTTCACCGTAACTATTACCCCTGTAACGGCAATCGAGGGCGTGGGGCCTGTGACAATTGATATGGCAATCGCACCGGCTTCATACATCGACAACAGCGACAAGTCCGCATATAAAATCAACGAGGACGGTTCAGTTACCCTGACAATCGCGGAAAAGAATGAAGACCCAAAGAAGAACCAGGCCTTTATGAAGACATTCGACGAATACAAGTACGGCAACTTCGTCTGGGAATTCAGCGACGTCAAGCTCACGGAAGGATACTTCTGCGTCAATAACTGGAATGGTCCGTTCTACCTTATGCTCAAGTACGGCTACAACATGGCTCTGCTTGCATGCGGCGGCGAAACGAAAGACGCCAACGGGCATAAGGTCGGCTTCGGATTCGACGGAGGTTGGGACAACACTTGGAACGACACCAAGAAATTCACTGAAGGCACATTCCCTACCGACTACTCTCAGCTCAAGTCAATCAGGCTTCTCATCAAGCCTACACAGAGAACGGGTACAAACCAAAACCTCACACTCTCAAGAAAGGTCTGGATTAACGATGTGCTCGTTCTTGACAATAGCGTAAATGTCGGTGACATCTGGGCGGCGAATGCCGAGTCCTGCGGTCTTTTCTACTGCCTTGGAATTCAGGAAGCCGTCGGGTCTCTCACCATCAAGTCATTTGAAATCGACACCGACTACACAAAATACGAGAATGACTGATTTTGTGAACGAAGTTCCAAATAATCAGGAATTCCTCAATTAACGGATATTGATGAATATAAGTAAAGCAATACTATTCGGTTCGGCTCTCCTTGCAGGCGCGTTTGTTTCCTGCAAGGAAGACGGGCCAATGAAATGGGTCGATCTGCGCTACCTTGCCGAGGATAGCTACACGCTGACGGCGGCCTCTCCCGTGCCCATCCGCCTTCAGGTGAAATCTACTGACCCGTGGAAAGTTTATGGGAGGGAGCCGTCGTGGTGCAGCATAACCCCGTCAGAGGGCGGAGCATCGGAACTTTTCGATGTGACGGTGCAATATACCGAGAACACGGAACTCGATGACAGGCTCGACACGCTCGTGATTCAGAGTGACTATTGGATAGGGAAATGGATTCCCGTACGTCAAAAGGGAACCGCCTACCTCAACATCGAGGGTGCTGAAGACCTTACAATCGGGCAGTTCGGAGGAACGGCACAGTTCAGCATACGTGCAAACCAGGACTGGAGCCTTGCCAAGACAGAAGATGCACCGTGGCTGAAGCTGATAAAGACTTCCGGACACGGAGACGCTGAAATCGTTCTGGCCACAAGTGCAGAAAACAAGGGTGAGAGACGCTTTGCCGACATCGCTGTACTCAACCGCCATAACGAGAAGGAGCTGACAGTACGCGTATGGCAGGATGGTGTCGTTCTCTCCCCTTCCGAGGCAAGAATGAGGACAACTTTCGACGCTCAGATTCTCTCGGTTGAAGTTAGTTCCAATGCAGACTGGACTGTGGAGAAAGGCGATGCCAGCGCAGGTTGGATTGACTTCCCGCAAACGGAGTTTAGCGGAGACGGAACTCTGCGGATTGCCCTCACAGAGAACACAGGGGCTTCAATCAGGACAGCGGAGGTTCTTCTCAAGACCAAAGCTGCCGATGGGTTCGAGCAGATAGTCAAGAGCATCGTCATCCGTCAGGCCTACAACCCAACTCCGGACTACTACGACTTCGACGCATCGGGTCTGGAACAGTGGATTATCAACGGCGCGGACAACGACAAATCAAGCTGCAAGGTCGTGGGAAACTGTCTCGAAATCTATGGAGCACAGAAGGTACACCGCTACAACTGCGCTGCCGGAAACTGGGATTTCTTCATGAAGGCTTCCTCCGCAAAGGCTCAGCCGGTGATTTACTTCCAGTGCGGAGACTTCGACATGAGGTGGTTCGTCGATGTGGGTGCTGGAAAAACGAATGTTACTATGGTCGATAAGGGCAAAACAAAGACATTCTCGGACTTCAACGTTCCGTACAGCAGCACCGAATGCCACAAATTCGGCATCAAGATGACTCCGGACAAGGACGGATGGGCGGTATTCTCGTGGGTGCTCGATGACAAGGTTCTCGGATCCTACACCACGAATGGTGAGAATGTGCAGACAAGCGCGCTGAAGTACAGCCAGGACCTCAAGTTCCACATTTTTGTCGGAGCATGGGAGAGCGGCGGCACAGCCAATCAGACGACAATCTGGAGCGGCTGGCAATATACTCTGCCATACGAGTTTATAGACTGGGGAGAATAGGGGAAATGGTGTCTAAAAAGCGGATTGCTGCTTTTTATACCTTCATTTCCTACAAGCTGCTTATACAAGTTGTTTTAAACACTTGAATTTGTTAGAGCAGAAAAATGAAATTGAAAATAAGAACAGATAAATGAATAGGATGAAAATTTTGATAATGGCTTTGCTGGTGACGGCGTGCATCAAAAACGGAGGAGAGGCAGTGGAAGAACCATTGCTGAAGGACTTTGCGCTGAAGGTGAATGAGTTGAGCTATCATGCGAATCTTGACAAGGAAAGCGGCATGGCGACAATCGGAGTCATTGAGTACGGCGGATATGTCAGCGGCGTAAGCGTGGACCTCGCGGATGGAGCAACAATAAGTCCTAATCCGAACGATTTTCTCGGAAGTTGGCCGCAGTCGCAGGAATTCATCGTGAGCAAGGGCGAAGTCTCGCAGAAATGGACGGTGAGGCTGACAAAATATGTGTCAGAACTGCCGCAAATTGACGGCAAGGACGTGATTTTCCGCGACGAGTTCGACACCGACGGAGAGGTTAACTCCGAGTTTTGGTCGCTCATAGGCAAGGGCACAGCGGCATGGCAGACAGATATGTCCGGAAAAGCCGAACACTCTTATGTCAAAAACGGCAATCTTGTGCTTGTCATCAAACGTGACGACGACGGGGTTGTACGCTCCGGCGGAATCAGAACTGAGTACAAGGTGGGTATCAAGTACGACTGCCACATCGAGGCCAGAATCAAGTTCTTGGATGACTGCGACAATGCAGGACAGGCGTTCTGGCTGATGCCGGATTCAAGATACCAGATTTACAAGGGCTGGCCGGATGGTGGCGAAATTGACATCCTTGAACATAGCTACCTCCATGACTACATCCAGCAGACTGTCCACAGCCATTACATCGATGTCGTTGACCCAAACAACAAATACGCCGGAAAGCCGGTCTATAAGGGATATAACCCAGGTCAGTACAACATCTATGGTCTTGATCTTCTCGAAAACAGCCTCGTATTCTACACCAACGGTGAGAAGACAATGACCTACGAGAACATGCACCTCGACAATGAGTCTGAGATGAAGCAGTGGCCGTTCACTTCGGACTATTACATCATACTCAGTACCAGTCCCGTCGGAGCGAAGAATCTCAATGCTCCGTCATATATGTACGTCGATTGGGTGAGGGTCACGAAACTATGAAACATGAAAAAAATAAACTGCTTCAGATTTGTCAATTATTTTCAAGTATAGATTTCTTTTGGAAGAAGGAGTGTACTGGAGGTACACGACTGATGAGAAAATAAATATAGACCGAAAAGAATGAGAAAGATGATGCAGGTTATTTTTTGAAGGTTTCTATAGAAACGGAATCAGAAATTAAAGGCTGTTTTGAATTTTTTGAAACAAATTCCTGAACTAATAACGTCATTAACAAACATATGACTATGATAAAAAAAACAATGTTGGCAGAGTATTCTGCCCCCGTAGTCTCGGTCATAAGCATTGAGACCGAGTGCGGATTCGCACAAAGCTTCGGCGAAGAGGGTCGTGCCGGTAAACTGACCTATGATTCAGCGGAGAATGACATCACGTTTTAAAGGAGGACAGCAACTATGAAAAAGTATCTTTCAGCATTTTGTGTCCTCGCTCTCGTTGTGGGGTGCTCAAAGGAAAACATTGCTCCGGTGCAGAGTTCAAATGAAGTTCTACTGACATCCTATGCCGGTCAGCCCCAGACAAAAACGACAATCTCCGGCAACAAGACCGACGGATTCACGGCGAACTGGGCTGCGGACGACGCCATCGGTGTCTATACGACAGCCGGAACAGCGAACGCCAAGCACACAATCACTGTTTTGTCCGACGGAACGGCAAAGTTCACGGGAAAGGTGGCGGCATCAGAGAACGAGCAAACTCTCTACGCATATTACCCCTATACAAGCAGCGCGACTGGCAATCTTGCGGCAGTTCCGCTAAACCTTCCGAGCGTGCAGACCATGACCGGTGCCTCATACGACGCATCGGCAGCGATTATGGTCGGCAAGCCCCAGGGCGCCACAGTCAACGGAGAGACCTCAGAAATAGGCAACTGGCAGTTCGCACACCTCGGCTCCTACATCAGCATCAGCGTCGCAGGCATAACTACGGAGACTGTTTCAACGGACGAACTCGTATCGACCGTGAGCATCAAGTCCGAAAGCAAGACACTTTCAGGGGACTTCACTCTCAACCTCGAAACCGGACAGGTGGCATTCAGCAAGACATCGGACGAGGTGAGCGTGACTGTTCCGGAAGGCACTACGCTCGGCAATCTTGCGGCATGGGCAGTGACCGCACCATTTGCCCTCGCTGACGAGTACCTTACCATCACCATAGTCACGAACAGGAACACCATCAGCAAGACAGTCAAGCTCACCAAGGAGTTCAAGGCGGGCAATGTCTATACCTTGGGAATCAACATTGACGAAAATTGTGCGGTGAAAAAGGCCTTGGCATTCGCCAAGGAATACTCAGTCTCCGAAAGAACTTGCTATTGGAGAGGAGGAGCGGCAAACAAAAAAGTGTATGAAGTAAGTTCCACAATTGACTGGAAAGTCTCAATCACTGATTCCAATGAGGCTACGGTGACGAAAAACGATGAGGGCAAGAGCTTCACCGTCGTGTTTCCGAAATCAAAGTGGCCTGTAGCAAAAAAATATACCATCACACTTGAGCCTGCGACTGCCATTGAAGGCGTTACGCCGAAGACAATGGACCTGTTCCTTGCAAGTCACTCGTGGATGGCCGGTGACAGCAACTGCTTCGACTCTTACGATGACGGTTCGGTAAAACTGACTCTCTCTGCAAATGGAAATGCCTGCCTTCAGACATCAGAGACATTCAAATACGGAAATTATGTCTGGACATTCGAGAACGTGAATATCTCTGAAGGATATTTTGGAAGTGAAATCTGGGAGAATGGTCTGAATCTTCGTATGAGATACGGCGTGAACACTCATGTAATCTACAGCGGAGGAACTGTTGATCACAACGGTGTCAAGACCAATTTCGGATTCGACAATGGGTGGGGAGGTGTATGGGACCACACCGGAGAGTTTTCAGCCGGAACATATCCCGAGAATGTCTCCGACCTTAAATCAATCCGACTTCTCATCAAACCTGTCACAAGAGGTGGCGGGATGAAACCCGTCGAAGGCCTTTCCAAGAAAATCTGGATAAATGATGTTCTCGTGTTCGACAACAAAAATAACAGTGGCGACGTGTGGCGAATAAATACCGCTCTCGGTGGACTGCACTATAAATATGGCATTCTCAACGCTGTCGGTTCCATCGTTATAAAGTCCTTCGACATTGACGAAAATTATTCAAACTACAACGACTGACAATGTTCAAAAGAATTCTGACATTAGCGCTTTCTGCAGTCGTTGCACTGCCCGCATCAGCTCAAGTGACAATCGGTGAGGAGGCTCGGCAAAGAGCCTCCGAACTGGTTACCAAGATGACCCTTGAAGAAAAGATTGACTTTATCGCCGGAGATGCCGACGGGTTTCACATCTATGGAATTCCGCGGCTTCGTATTCCCGAAATCCGCACGGCGGATGGTCCGCAGGGATTGCGCAACGACACGCAGAGTACAATGTACCCCTGCGGTATCGCGCTTGCATCATGTTGGAACAGGTCTCTGGCACTGGCCTACGGCAAGTCAATCGGCTCAGACGCGAGGGCACGCGGGGTTCACATCCTGCTCGGTCCCGGAGTAAACATCTACCGGGCACCAATGTGCGGACGCAATTTCGAGTACTACGGAGAAGACCCTTTTCTGACTTCGGAGACTGCAGTGCAGTACATACTCGGAGTGCAGAGCGAGGGCGTAATGGCAACTGTAAAGCATTTCTGCGGCAACAACCAGGAATGGAGCCGGCACCACACATCATCGGACATAGACGAACGGACTCTCAACGAAATTTATTTTCCTGCCTTCCGTAAGGCTGTGCAGGTCGCCGGTGTCGGTTCAGTGATGTCGAGCTACAACCTGCTGAACAGCGTGCACACCTCCGAAAACGAGATCCTTGTCAGGATTCTCAGAGAAAAATGGGGATTTGAAGGTATATATATGTCCGACTGGGCAGCGACGTACTCAACGATCGGGGCCGCAAATGCCGGTATCGACCTTGAGATGCCGATCGCGCTATACTTCACTCGCGAACTGCTCGGAAAAGCCGTGGAGAACGGAACAGTGAGCGAGAGCGCACTTGACGAAAAATGCCGTCACATCATTCAGACTTTCATTGCCTTCGGCTTCCTTGACCGGGAGCAGAAAGACGAAAGCATTCCACTCGACAATCCAGAGTCCAACAAAGTAGCACTTGAAGTGGCACGTGAAGCTGTGGTACTCCTCAAAAACGACGGGATTCTGCCACTATGTTCAAAATCACACTCAAAGTCTTTAAGAAACATCGTGATTCTCGGTCCGAACGCAGACTGCGTGCCTACCGGAGGTGGCTCTGGATTCGTGAACCCGTATCACACGAAAAGCGTCTTCGCTGCACTTTCCGAGCAAGGCAAAAAGTTGAAAGTCAGCCTCGTTCCATTCGCAGGAAAGATTGATGCCGTTCAGCCGGACTTCACACCTGAACAGAAGGCGGCAATCCGTAGTGCAGATGCCGTGATTTACTGCGGTGGCTTCAACTCCGACCTTGAGCACGAGGACGGCGACCGTCCGTTCGAGATTCCGGCCGCGCAGACCGCCCAAATGCACAGTGCGGTAGAGCTCAATCCAAACCTCATCACTGTCATCAATGCCGGTGGTGGTGTGCGCTTCGCCGATTTTGACGACATTTCAAGAGCTACTCTCATGGCGTGGTATCCAGGACAGGCAGGCGGCCAGGCCATAGCTGAAATTCTCACCGGAGCAACTAATCCGAGTGGCCACCTCCCCATTTCCATCGAGGCACGCCCCGAGGACAACCCGACTTTCGGCAGCTACTACGAGAACACGTTCCGTAACCTCAGCAGCCCATATTCCCGTGTCTGCTACAACGAGGGAGTCTTCGTTGGCTACCGAGGCTACTGCCGCAACGCAGCCTTCCCGCTCTACCCCTTCGGCTTCGGACTCAGCTACACCACCTTCGAGTTCTCGGATCTCAGCGTATCCACGCCAGAAGGCGGCAAGGTGAAGGTGACTTTCCGCATCCGCAACACCGGCAAACGCGACGGAGCTACTGCAGCGCAAGTCTATGTCGGTGAATGCTCCCCGACACTCCCCCGCCCTAAAAAGGAACTTAAGGGATATGAAAAGATATTCCTTAAATCGGGAGAAGTCAAGGAAATATCCATCATCCTCGACAACGAGGCATTCAGTCACTACGACACCGCCCTCCACGACTTCACTGTAACTCCCGGGAAATACCGAATTTTCGTAGGCGATTCCAGTGCAAACCTCACGCTGACAGCCACCGTTCAGCGGTAAACGATCCCAGAAAACTCAACCCCCTGTTTCAATCTCTCATCATCCAATGCGAATCCTTTCTGTATATATTCATGCAGCCGCTCCGTAGCCCATCTGCGAAAATGTACCGCCACCGGTGACTGTACTCTATAGCCCAGAGCGATTATCATGTCGAGATTACGGATAGGGTAATCTGACTTTGAGTACACTATTACACAAGAATCAAATAACACTGACTATATGGAAAGAAGAGACTTTCTGAAGATTTCTGCGATCACAACAGGGGCGGTGCTTACCATTAATCCTCTTTCGGCGCTCGCGGAGACTATGGTCTCGGAAGAGACTGGAATGGCCGAGTCAAGGTCTGAAGGAGGATATGCCCCAAATCCGAAAATCGCGAGAAAAATCGAAGGCTGCGGGCCAATGGACATAAGGACGCTGAAAATCAAGGTCGGGGCAAAGCGCCCATTCTCTATGTTACACATCTCAGACAGCCATCTTGTATTGACCGACAGCCGCAATGACGAGAAGAAGGCACAGCTCGCCAAATTTAGAAACAGGGAGTTTCCATGGGCGGTGCTCTACCACGAGCGGCTGATTGCGTACGCACGCGAGAACCGTCTTCCGATTATCCATACAGGAGACATGATTGATTTCTTGAGTGAAATGGGACTCGACTATGCAGTGGAAGCATTTTCGCGCGGAGAATGGATTACGTCCTGCGGCAACCACGAGTTCGCGAACTATATGGGATGGTTCGGCCCAGAAAAAGAGGATGTAGAATTCCAATCAAGATACTTCGCGCAGGTTCAGGAAGCGTTCCCGGACAACCTCACATTCACGGCAAGGGTCATTAACGGAGTAAATTTCATCACACTCGACGACAGTTTCTATTTTATAACTCAAGAACAATGGGACAATGTCGCAGCAGAATTTGCAAAAGGACTTCCGGTAGTAATGATGATGCACATCCCATTCTACACACCAAAGCTCTACGACCACACCTCGCATGGTGGCACGAAATTCTCCTATCTCTGTGGGGCGCCATCCGATACTGAGCGAGAAGACAATCTTACACAACAATTTGTCAAATGGCTCAAAGAGCAGCCACAGCTCAAAGCCATACTCACCGGCCATCTCCACGAGTTCTGACAGGAGCAATTCTCCCCCACCGCCGTCCAATATGTCGTTGGCGGGGCCTTTAGGGGCGATGCCTATCACATCAAGTTTGTGTAGAATGAGAAAATGTGATTTGAACTACATTTGAAGAGTTGTAGATATTTTCGTACCTTTGGACAAATTAAACGAAAAACAGTTCCAATGAAGAAAATTCTTGTCATGATTGCGGCTGTGACCATGTCCGCATCGTTTTCCTACGCCCAGAAGTCATGGGAGAGCAACCCTTGTGCATCAAAGGGGAAAATAGTCGCTCCGGTATTGAGCAGTTCGATTGTCGATGAAATTGTCATCGTCTCTGACAATCCGGGAGAATGGAAATTTTCGGCTTCTGTCGAAACTGAGGGAGGCAAGGAGATTGTCCGCATCGTGATGGACGCGCCACAGCCGTGCGCGCCGGCAAGATTCAACGTCTATTTCACATTTCCTCAAAAAGGAGTGTTCAACACATGGACTTCGGACGTCTCCTGCGGAACCCATCTCGACCCGTTTTGGGGCGGCAGCAACAACTCCAGCGCACTTGCGTTCAGAATGCCGCTCTATGAGTATTTCGACGACAACAACACAAACTGCCTGACAATCGCGTGCAGCGAGAGTTTCAGACGGGTGGAAGCCGCCCTCGGCGTGATGGAGGAGGGCTGCGACATCTGTTCGGAGTTGCGTTTCTTCAGGGAAGCCGAGGCTCCGATGAGTCATTATGAGACCAAGATTCTACTCGATGGGCGTCGCGTGTTTTGGGGAAAGACCATTCAGGACGGCGTCAAGTGGATGATGAAAGAAAAGGGACTGCACGCCCTTGAGACTCCTGAAGCCGCTTTCGAGCCGCTCTATTCGACCTGGTACCAGTTTCATCAGAACGTAACCGACAAGGCTGTGGCGAAAGAGTGCAAGCTCGCTGCTGAGCTCGGAATGAAGACTGTAATTCTTGACGACGGATGGCAAACGGAGGACGGAAACAGGGGTTATGCCTTCTGCGGAGACTGGAAACCGACGCCAAAGAAATTTCCGGACATGGCCTCACACGTCGCCGCGGTGCATAAACTCGGGATGAAATATATGATCTGGTACAGCGTACCTTACGTCGGATTCAACAGCGAGGCATATGCAAAGTTTGAGGGAAAATATCTCTACAACGAACATGGCATGGGCTGCAGCGTTCTTGACCCTCGTTTTCCTGAGGTTCGTGAGCATCTTGTAAATTTATATGTTAATGCGCTGAAAGAATGGAATTTGGATGGATTCAAGCTCGACTTCATCGATAGTTTCGGGCTTCGGGGAGAGGATCCGGCCGTAAAGGAGAACTATTCCGGACGCGACATAATGAACGTCAACAAGGCGGTGAATGTGCTTATGAAGGAGGTTTCGTCTGCGCTGAAGGCCATAAAGCCGGACATTCTCCTTGAGTTTAGGCAGCAGTACATCGGGCCGGCCATCAGGCAGTACGGCAATATGTTCCGCGCCGCCGACTGCCCGGGAAACGCGAAGGACAACAGGATGAGAATCGCATCGCTGAGGCTCACGAGCGGCACGACGGCCGTTCATTCGGACATGATTGAATGGAATCTGAAGGAAACGCCGGAGAATGTCGGACGCGCGATAATCAACGCCATATTCGGAGTCATCCAATACTCCGCGATGCTGAGGGACATCCCTCAGGAACATCTCGAGGTCATGCAAAAGTGGATAGCGTTCGCTGACGAACATCGGGAGACCCTGCTGCAGAGCGAGTTCCGCCCTCACCATCCTGAGCTTGGCTACCCTGTCATCGAGGCCGAAAGCGACACGGAGCGCATCGTCGCCGTCTATCAGAACAACGTCGTCGTTGAGGCCGCCCCTCGCGGCAAGCGTCTCTACATCCTAAACGCATCCGGCTCAGACAGCATTGCAGTGCGACGCGGCAACAAGGTACGCACCGTCAAAGTCCCTTGCGGAGATTGGAAAGAGGTATTTTGAAAAATCTTTCTAAAGCCGGATAAATTGCGTTAATTTTGCAGAAATATCCGGAATATGGAAGCATTTGAGGAATACGTAGAGAGGGAGATTATCCCTCAGTATGCGGGATTTGACGCGGCGCACCGAGAGGATCACGTGCGGAGCGTGATTGCCCGGAGTCAGGAACTTGCGAAGTTTTACGATGTGAAGCCGCAGGTGCTCTATCTTGCTGCGGCATATCATGACCTCGGACTTTCCGAAGGGCGCGAGCTGCATCACATTGCGTCAGGACGCAAAATCCGTGAGGACATGGCGCTGCGTCAATGGTTCAGCGAGGAGGAGATCGAACTTGCGGCGGAGGCTGCGGAAGACCATCGCGCATCGGGAAAGAATCCGCCGAGAAGCATCTACGGATGTATAATCGCCGAGGCTGACAGGCAGATTGTACCGGAGACGGTAGTGCGCAGGACGGTGCTTTACGGATTCGACCACTACCCGGAAATGAACCGCCGGCAGATGTGGGAGCGGACGCTCGAACATCTTCATGAAAAATATTCGGAAGGCGGCTATCTCAAACTTTGGATTCCCGAGTCGGACAATGCGGCGAAGCTCGCAGAACTTCGCATACTCATCGCCGACGAGGCGCGGCTGAGACTGATGTTCGACACGATTTACGAGGAAATAAAGAAACCGTCATTGAAATGAAACAGGATAAGAGCGACAGAAAAATCATCTATATCTCTCTGATATTCATAGTGTTGGCAGTAATATACCTTATGCCCTCCGCTGCACTTGAACAGATGCTTCCGGAAAAGGTTGTCCGGTTCAGGATTGCCTATCCCGTTGCCGCATTGGCACTTATGGGAGCCTATCTCGGCATGGGATGGAAATTCGTGCTGGCGTTCCTTTTCTCCTGCACGGGCGACGCGATGGGAGCCTACGGGAGTTTCTTCGGACAGATGGGATATTTCGCGGCGACTCACATCATTCTGATTTGGGCGTTTGCCGAAGAACTGTGGAAAGTCAGGAAAACACTTGTCGGACTTGCCGTTACCGCAGCATTAGTCTTCGCGTTCGCTCTTGTCATACCCAAAGTGCCGGAGCCATGGCTGCAAATCGGATGCGGAGTCTATGCCGTCCTCATCACCGCGATGTTCGGGCTGTCGCTTATGCAGCGCTCGCCTCTTTGCGCCATCGGAGCCGCGCTATTTTTGATCTCTGACATGATTTTGTCATGGAACAAGTTTGTTGGACCGGTCACCGCTGAAAAATGGCTGATTATGGTTCCGTACTACCTCGGCCAACTGCTGATTTGGCTCGGGGCGGCCGCCTTAATGAAAACGGGAAGCGGAAACGATGTCAAAGAATGAAAGACGATAAGTGCAAGACATATAGATAAGTAACAAAGGCTTTGAAGGGCATGAATGAAAGAAGCATTCCACAAAAGATTGAAGTGAGAGGCGCGAGAGTGCATAATCTCAAGAACATAGATGTCGATGTACCACTTAACCGCATTGTCGGGATAGCCGGTGTTTCCGGGTCGGGAAAATCATCTCTGGCACTCGGGGTGCTGTATGCCGAAGGGTCGCGACGCTATCTCGAGTCACTTTCTACCTACACGCGCAGGCGCATGACGCAGGCCTCAAAGGCGCTCGTCGATGAGGTTCTCTACGTCCCGGCAGCGCTCGCAATGCACCAGAGACCTGGGATTCCCGGCATAAGAAGTACTTTCGGAACCGGCACAGAACTGCTGAACAGTCTGCGGCTTATGTTCTCCCGCCTCGCAAACCACCGCTGTCCGAACGGACACTATCTCAAACCGTCGCTGAAAGTGGCCGCCGGGCAGGAACTCATCTGTCCGGTGTGCGGAGAGCATTTCTATGCACCGTCCGCTGAAGAGCTGTCGTTCAACAGCCAGGGAGCCTGCCGGAACTGCGACGGGACCGGAACTGTGAGGACTGTGGACGAGAGCACGCTCGTACCGGACGAGAGCCTCTCCATTGACGAGGGCGCCGTTGCTCCGTGGAACACACTGATGTGGTCGCTGATGACTGATGTCTGTCGTGAGATGGGAGTACGCACCGACGTACCTTTCAAGGACTTGACGCCGAAGGAAAGGGATATTGTATTTCACGGACCGGCTGAGAAAAAGCACATCTTCTACCACGCGAAGAACAGCAATCAGGCCGGTGAGCTGGATTTTACCTACTACAACGCCGTCTATACCGTAGAGAATGCACTCGCCAAGGTTAAGGACGAGAAGGGCATGAAGAGAGTGGAGAAGTTTCTCCGGCTCGATGTCTGTCCGGACTGTGGCGGAACTAGACTGTCGGACGCCGCGCGTGCCCCGAGGCTGAGGGGGATTTCATTGGCGGAGGCTTGCACGATGACGCTCACGGAACTCGTAGGATGGGTACGTGGGGTGCCGGAATCGTTGCCTGAAGACATGAGACCGATGGCCGAGAGCATCTGTGAGTCCTTCATCGACACGGCAAAGAGACTGCTCGACCTCGGAATCGGTTACTTGACGCTCGATCGTAGCGCGGCCACCCTCTCCACTGGGGAAAGGCAAAGGATGCAGCTCGCTCGGGCTGTCCGCAACAGGACGACAGGGGTGCTCTATGTGCTTGACGAGCCGTCCATAGGTCTGCATCCGGCTAACATCGTTGGACTTACCGGAGTGATGAACGACCTGATTGCCGACGGGAACTCCGTGGTTCTCGTTGACCACGACACCCAGATTCTCAAGGAGTCCGACTGGATGATTGAAATGGGCCCGGGAGCCGGTGCAGACGGCGGTCAGGTGATAGCGCAGGGAACTGTTGATTACATCGGGAACAATCCGGTATCGCGGATAGGGCCGTTCCTTTCAGGAGCGGCAAATGACTGCAAATCGGCAACCGGAATCATGCAAACAGGCATATTGTCAAGCTCTGGCAAAAGCGGAATTTCTCTTCGCAATAATGAAGGCCTCTTCGCCAAGGGCACAATCTCAATGCGTACGGCAGCGCTCCACACAGTCAAACCGCTTGAGGTGCGTATTCCGAAAGGCAGGCTGACTGTCGTGACCGGAGTTTCGGGTTCGGGAAAGACCACAATGGTGCTTGAAAGTCTCATTCCGGGCCTTCAAGCAAAAATCAGCGGAGCAAAACTGCCGGACCATGTCCTTTGCATCGAGGCCGATGGCATAAGACAAGTAAAACTCATCGACGCCTCCCCCATCGGAATCAACGTCCGCTCCACAGTGGCGACCTACGCAAATGTCCATGACGAGCTCCGCAAGGTTTTTGCCAAGACACCCGATGCGAAGAAATGCGGCTACAAGGACGGGGACTTTTCCTACAACACCGGCAGGCTGCGCTGCCCGACCTGCGACGGGACCGGTGTCATCAGCCTTGACGTCCAGTTCCTCCCTGACGTGAACATCCCCTGCCCCGACTGCCGGGGTTCACGGTACTCGAGACAAGCCGGACTCGTACATCGCGAGAATGCGGCCGGTGAACGGCACTCTTTGTCTGAGCTTATGGACATGGACGTCAATCATGCGACAGATGCATGCGCGGACCTCAAACTCGTCAGCCAAAGACTCAATGTGCTGAAGGGTCTAGGGCTCGGTTACCTGACTCTCGGCGAGGAGACCCCGAGCCTTTCCGGAGGCGAGGCGCAGCGGCTCAAACTTGCAAGTGAGATGGGGCGGGGTCAAGAAGATTCGGTGTTTGTCTTTGACGAGCCGACCATAGGACTCCACCCGTCCGATGTTCAGACGCTTCTCGGTGTGTTCCGCAGGCTCATCGCCCATGGTGCCACGGTCATCGTCATAGAACATGACCTCGATGTCATCCGCAGCGCCGACTACATCGTCGACATGGGTCCCGGTGGCGGCTCCGAAGGCGGCACCATAGTCATCTCCGGCACGCCGTCTGAAGTCCGCGCCTGCCCCAACAGCCTGACGGGAAAGTTTATGTAGAAAAAAGCATTACAGCAATAGCACATCAAAAAAAACAGAGGCATCGAAACCGAAGATGTGTGTGAGTACAAGGCGCACCTATTCGGTTTCGTATTTATCCAATGCCTCGGCCATGAGGGCACGCCCCTTCTCGGCGATTTCCTCGCCCTTGGCATAGTCGGTGATGGTGCTGTAGGAATCGAAACTCATCTTCACGAGAATGTCCGGCTTGTACATCTGGAGCTGAAGGTTGGCTATTGTGCGGAGCATCAGGGAGAAAGTACGAGAAAGGACAGAGTAGTAGTTGTCATCCTCGACGATGAACGGCATCTTTGCAGCGACAACCTCTCCCTCAAGCCTGCGGACCTTCTCCTCGGCTGAGCGTCCCTCCTTGAACACTCTCTGCGCCTCACCGCCCATAGCCTTGACCATATCAAGCACAGAATGACCTTTCTTCGCTGAAATCGGTGCAAGGATGGAAGCGATCTCATCCTTCAGTTCCGGATCTGCCCTGCGAGCCTCCTCCAAGTCTTTGACATACTTTGAAATCTTTTGCGAATCAAGCTGATTTACATCAAAAGAAACAAGAATGTCATGCCCGTTTCGGGGAACAATGCTGAAAGGTGCAGTGTTCACAGCACCGCCGTCGATGAGCGTGTGGTAGCCGTACTTGACAGGACGGAAAAGCGACGGGATGGAAATCGAGGCACGGACTGCGTCGAACAGCTTGCCTTCCTTGAAAACAACTTCTTCGCCGGTGTAAAGGTCGGTCGCCACGGCACGATATGGAATGCGCAAATCCTCGATGTTCACATTCGGAACGACTTTCTTGATCGCGTCTATGACCCTCTCACCCTTGACAAGATAGCTTTTGCTCAATGATACGTCCAAAAGTGACAGAAGCTTGTAGTTGTTGAGCTGAAACAGCCATTTCTTGAAGTCCTCAAGACCGCCGGCGGCATAAATTCCGCCCACGAGCGAACCTATAGAACAACCCGCCACTGAGGTGATGTTATACCCTCTGCTTTCAAGTTCCTCGATTGCGCCGATGTAGGCAAATCCGCGCGGCCCTCCGCTGGAGAGCACAAGCGCAACGTCCTTAGTACCAGACATAATCAGTCCTATTTACTTAAAAATTCAAATTTCCTTTCAAGCGTCCTGCGTATAGGTTTTCAACGCCAATTTCTTAACCAGCATAACAAAGCCGCCTGTGAGAATGAGGTTCAGCACAATCGTGAGGACGGAAATCAGCAGCAGCGGTCCTCCGAGATTGTAGCTTATCGCGATAAAGATTACGCCGGCCCCGACTTCTCCTCGGGTGAACATTCCTATCGAAAGCGCCAGCCTCTCGCTGAACTTGCGGTCACGGTAAAAGGCCAGCGGCATAAGCTTTCCAATGTTCGAGAGCAACGAAACGACAACAACGTGCACGGCAATCATCCCCCACGACATCATAGGCAGCGATGCTGTCACCGAGTCCGGATTTGCCGGTTGCGAGTTCATGTCAAGCCCTATGAACTGCGGCATACTCACACCGACAAGGAACATGAAAAAATATGAAATGGCCGTCGAGACTTTTTCCTCTGTCTTTGACTCAATATGCTGCGGCTTCATCACCATTCCGAGCACAAAGGCCGGAAGAAGGACCTCAATATGTATTCCTTCGTGAGGGCCGAGAAAATATTCCGAAAGATGATATATTCCTTGTGTAAAGACAATTACAATGACTGAATATCCGAGAACCGCTTTCCAGTCCTGTCGCATGCCATACCTGCCCATCTGCTTCCATCCGAAAACCAGAAGAAATATGACAACCGTCAAAATCACCGCCATCTGCCATTTCATTCCTATCATGAATACCTGAAGCGGAATCATCAGCAATATGGTGTCAAGGTCATCGAAAATCGCGAGCACCTGGATTTTCTTGTACATCCAGCTCGACTTCAGCCTGAGGGCGGCAAGCATTGTGAATAGGATACCTGCCGACGTCGGTGCCGCAAAACGGCTTATGAGCAACGTTTCTTTCCACAAGTCACCGCTTCCCCACTGGGTTGACGGGAACAGGACAAAAATGTAATAGAGCGCAATCAGTAACCAAGGCATCGCCGCCGCGACCATTGCGACAAAATAATCCAGCGCATACGATTTCCACCGGCTCTTGTCAATCTCGAACTCACGTCCTACATTTATCATGATGAACGCGAGACAGATGTACAGGAATATGTCGGTGACGACTTTGACAGAACGGGTCGCATCGCCCGCAATAAACGGAAGAACCTGCGAAACCGCAAGTCCCACAAGGAGAAAGACAGAAAAGGAGAGAACTTTCTTCATCTAAGAATATTTTGTTACTCCGAATTTAAATTTCGGGGCACAAATATACAAAAACGCCGCAAATCTGGCAATATTAAAAAATCCGAAGGATGGTTATCAAAAAGTATTTTGTTTCCCCTCCTCCGGACTTCCTCCCCCCTACAAAGCATGGTTCTGGAGACGAAACTCCGCCATCTTCTCGTATTTCGTCCCCGGACGGCCGTAGTTTGCGTACGGATAGATGGAGATTCCACCGCGAGGGGTGAAAATTCCGGTCACCTCTATATACTTAGGATCCATCAACTTAATCAGATCCTTCATGATTTTGTTCACGCAGTCCTCATGGAAATCGCCATGGTTACGGAAACTGAACAAGTAGAGTTTCAGGCTCTTGGACTCAACCATACGTTTGTCGGGCATATAGGAAATCTTGATTTCCGCGAAGTCCGGCTGCCCGGTAATCGGACAAAGGCTCGTGAATTCCGGACAGTTGAACTGTACCCAATAATCATTGTCCGGATGCTTATTGATGAATGACTCCAGCACTTCCGGAGCGTAGTCCTGTCTATATCCGGTCTTCTTGCCAAGCGCAAGGAGGCCTTCCTTCTCTCGTCCTTCCATAATTATAAGTCCTTTATTTTAAATATGTTATAGGAGATATTATTGTCATACACATCCTCTCCCTCATGTTTTTTGAGCGCCTTCACGACACGGATGGTCAATGGAAGGGCGATGATTTCATAGACGGTCTTGAGAATGACCTGCCAGAGCATCAGCCACGGGAGCTCGGACGACGGAATTACTCCCCCGAAGGCAAGCGGGAAGAATATGAGGCTGTCGCAGCTCTCTCCAGCGACAGTGCTCAAAATAGCACGGAGAGAAAAGCGCTTCGCTCCATCGTGGATCTTCATTTTGCTCATGACGAAAGCGTTGGCGAACGAACCTACGATAAAGGCCACAAATGATGCGGCGGCAATGCGCGGGGCGAGTCCGAAAATGGCGTGAAAGCCTTCCTGATTCTCCCAATATGGTGCAGGAGGAATGACATCGCACAGGGCACCCATTGCAACAACGAAGAAATTCATTGCGAACCCGGCCCAAATGAGCAGACGTGCCTTGCCATAACCCCAGACCTCGCAGACACAGTCATTGATGATGTAGCTCACCGGGAAAATAAGAAGACCGCCGGTCAAGGAAATCGGACCGACTGCGATTTGCTTTGTTTCAAGAAGATTTGCCGTGATGAGGCAAACGCAGAAGAGGATGCTGAAAAGCATAAACAGCACACTCACCGTCTTGGATGATTTGTTGTTCATTGTTTTAGAGGTTTCAACTACTCCGGGTACATTCCCGCCCAGTAGCTTCATCAGAAACCTTTCTGAAACAGCCCCGGGATTTCAAAAGCGGGCGCAAAATTACACAATTTTCCATAAGATGCAAAATTTCGTCCCGAATGCGGCAATCGCAACATTTCATAACAAAGACATACTCGTGTGCGGAGTATACGATAATTTTGCAGCCGTCTCCGGAGAGCCGGATTTACGGATGCTCCGAAGTAATGTAATGTTTTAATTTTATATTGTCATGGATTTGTTTCTTCACTTTGCAAGCTGTATGAACACGAATGCGCAGTTCATAATAATCGCTTGTCTCGCAGCTGTCGTTGCAGTTCCTGTTCTCGGATGGTTGATTAAGGAAAATCACAAGCATCACGTGATTAGTTGGGACAGCACTGACAGCAACCACTACCTCGACTAATATAAGAGTCGCGGTGGACATTTAATGGAAGAATTGATGCATATTTTATGGAAATGAATGATAACACGGCTACTACTCAGGAGAACATAATTGTTACAACAACTACGCATAAACATCTTAAAGAGTTATGTCGTTTTCTGTCCGAGTACGCCGCAAAACTACTGTCAAGCGGCACGACGACCATAAGGACGGAGAAGAATGTCGTGAGAATTGCCGAATCATACGGGGCTTTGGCGGATTTTGCCGTACTTCCCAACGAGATAATGCTGACCCTGTGGGACTGCAAGCGTGAGCACTCATACACAGTGAACTGCAAAATCAGTGAAACTTCATTGAACTTCGACGCCATTACACGACTCAGCGCACTCAGCTGGAAGATTTCAGACAACAATCTAAGTCTTGACGAGGCATGGAAAGAGTATGAGAACATACTCCGCGTGCCACGTCTGCCGTTTCCGCTTGTAACATTTCTCGTCGGCTGCGCCAACGCGTCGTTCTGCCGTCTGTTCAACGGAGACTGGATTGCAATGGCGATAGTTTTCGTGGCCACAGTCTGCGGGTTCTACCTTAAGCACGAAATGATTATCAAGCAGAGACTTAACGTTCAGTTTTCAATCATAGCGTCGAGCTGTCTGTCAGCAATAATAAGCTGCTCGGGATATGTGTTCGGATGGAGCGGAACGCCGGACATCGCGTTGGCCACCAGCGTGCTGTGGCTTGTCCCCGGAATCCCGTTCATCAACGCGATGAGCGACCTCATCTACGGACACTACGTCTGCTGTCTCAGCCGTTTCACACAAGCAATAATCACGACAATATCCCTTTCTCTCGGACTGTGCCTTGCACTCATGATAATGCAGATCAATTATGTTTAACATGTCTATTCCATTAGCGATTATTTCGGACGGATTGTTTGCAGCGATTGCAGCAATCGGTTTCGGCAGCATAAGCAACATTTCAAAGAACAGTTTCCTCGGGTGCGCGATACTTGCGGCGACGGGGCACATGACACGATTCGTGCTCATGGAGTATTTCGGTGTCCACATCGTCCAGGCAAGCTTCTTCGCCGGACTCGCAATCGGACTACTTTCGCTCCCTGTGGCGAAATGGAGAAAATGCCCGGTGGAGGCGCTCTCATTCCCTGCCCTGCTCCCGATGATTCCGGGAATGTACGCATACAGAGCCGTAAATGCACTTGTGCTCGCCATCATGGCATCCGGGGAAGAAACATTCTCCCACTACCGCAACGTTTTCCACTACAATGCGCTCATCTGCCTCATTGCCATAGTTTTGATGGTGCTGGCGACTATGATTCCTATCTTCATCTTCAAGAAATTCTCCTTTTCCGTTACGAGGGGCGAATAAAAAGCGGTCTGCCACTAAATAATAACTGCTGAATTTCTCTCGAAGTTCAGCAGCCTGAAAAATTAATGCATATAAAGTACTGATGAAAACAGTACTATGTGGCCAAGATACCGCTTTACTACTCTGTCACGATATCCTTGATTTCCCTCATGCGAAGTCTCTGACTCTTCTTGCCTTCTACGCCCTTGAGACGCCTCATCTTGTCAAACGCAGTGAAAATGCTGCCAGCGATGCAGAGAACCACCATAATGAAAAATACTACGAGTTTCATAACTGTATGATTTAATTGTTTAGTAAGCGTTAAAAAATAAGTTGAACTAAATTTGTATCAGATTTATGAGGATAGATTTCTTTTGGAAGAAGGAGTGTACTGGAGGTACACGACTGATGAGAAAAGAAATATAGACCATAAAGATATGCAAATTGTTCAAGTTATTTTTTAACGATTACTTATATTCAAAAACGTGGCACAAATGTACGACGGACTCGAAAGAATGAAAAGCATTGGTTATGAAACATACGAATACCGGCAATCGCAGGAGGTGGGCTTGATGATTGGGAAATATTCCGTAACTTTGCGTCGTTTTCGCGGAATTTGGGGATATTATGAACGAATATCCCGAAAAAACAGGATTTTAGATTTAACGCAGACTATAATGAGTATGGAGAAATTCAGGTATTATGTAAAATCGACGAGGCTTCGCACATTGCCGCTATCGCTTGCGGGAATAATAACCGGAATCGGGCTTGCGGCGGCGGACTATCACATAAATTGGGGAGTCGCGGCCCTTGTGGCGCTGACTGCCGTGTGCCTTCAGATTCTGTCCAATGTCTCGAATGAATATGGGGACTGCCTCAGCGGCACCGACGGCGACGATAGACAGGGTCCGAACTACTCCAAGGGACATCTTAGCGACAAGGACTACCGAAGGATGGTCGCGTTTTGGGCAGTGATGAGCTGCATATCCGGTGCGGCAATGGTCTACACGTCTTATGGGACATTCCAGCAGCTTGAGCCGATTATGCTGATTATTCTCGGAGCAGCCGCCGTCATGGCAGCAATAAAATATACGCTCGGGCGACACCCATACGGATACCGCGGCCACGGAGACATCGCAGTATTCACATTTTTCGGAATAGTTTCTGTGCTCGGAGCATATTTTGTCGTCGCTCACGAGATTCCGTCGTTCTACCTTCTTATGCCAGCGTCGGCAATCGGACTGTTCAGCGTGGGCGTGCTGAACCTCAACAACATCCGCGACATGAAGACAGACGCCGCGACAAGAGTCACCATTGCGATAAGGCTGGGAGAAAAGAAAGCGAGGATATATCAGACGCTCCTGATCGCCGGAGGATGGGCACTGCTGCTCGGCTATGTCTTCGGATGTAGAATGTTCGACTGGCGACACTGCCTGTTTCTCGTTACACTTCCGCTCTATGCCATTCACCTCATCGGAGTTTGGAAGCACAGCGGTCATGCCCTCGACAAGTACTTTCCGATGTTGGTAATGGGAACTTTCGCCCTGTCAATTCTCCTTGCCGTCGGGTTCACGGCTTATCTGTGGTAGTGAAGCGACGTACATCCGACAAATGCCGAACGTGAAGGGCGTGTGGCTAACGGACGCAAAGCCGCAGGATGACAGGATGGCCTTGAAGCGCTTAGGAAGGGGAAAATTCAGGACAGAAGCAGGGAGGTAGCGGTAGGCTGCCTTGTCACCGCTGACCTTGCCTCCCACCCATGGAAGTATCTTCAGGAAATATAGCTTGTACAGCGCAAGAAGCAGCCTATTCTGAGGTACGGAAAGTTCCAGTATCACCAACCTGCCGCCTGGCCGTAGCACACGGCGCATCTCGCGCAGCCCCTGCTCAAGATGTTCGAAGTTCCTCACTCCGAATCCCACACAGACCCCGTCGAAGCTGTCATCGGCGAACTCCAGCGCCTCGCAGTCTCCTTTCCGCAGTTCAATCCGGTCGTCAAGGCCAAGCCTCGCGACCTTTTCACGTCCTCCGGCAAGCATTCCGTCCGAGAGGTCTATGCCGGTAATCCGCGCTTTCTTCGAGCGCCTGGCCACGGCAATCGAGAAGTCACCTGTTCCACAGGCAACGTCAAGTATATGAAAATCAGCATCCTTCGGCAGGAGTTTTCGCACGGCGCGATGACGCCATATCTTGTCGATGTTCAGCGAAAGTATATGGTTCAAGGCATCATATTCCGGAGCGATGCTGTCAAACATCTTCTCCACAGCTTCCTTTTTCGGCATATCGTGAGCAATGTCACCGGGACAGTCCTCTGACAACATTGGCAGAGACTTCGGCAAAGCGGGACAAAGATAGCTTTTTTCCGGCAAAGGCACAGACTTTGACGCAAATATGAGCCGCATTTTCTTATGACAATTTGTCACTGGAATTGCTGGCACAAGGTAAGAATAAGACAATTTATATGGAAAAGAAAGAAATTCCGGTTCTCCTGCTCACCGGCTATCTCGGAAGCGGCAAGACTACGCTCCTCAACAGGATTTTGGCGAACAAAAAGGGTATACGTTTCGCCGTGATTGTCAATGATATAGGAGAAGTGAACATAGACGCGGATCTCATCCAGAAAGGCGGAGTGGTCGGGAAGAAGGACGAGAGTCTCATAGCTCTCCAGAACGGCTGCATCTGCTGCACGCTCAAGGCAGACCTCATTGAGCAGATTTATGAAATCATGAGGATGCAGAAATTCGACTACATCGTCATCGAGGCCAGCGGAATTTGTGAACCTGAACCTATCGCGAGGACAATCTGCAGCATTCCGACCTTCGGCGGTCTCTACACGAAGTACGGCATCTGCCGGCTCGACAACATTGTCACCGTTGTGGATGCGATGAGAATGCAGAGCGAGTTCGACTGCGGCGACACCCTCGTAATGAAAAACATCGACGAAGAGGATATCGAAAACCTTGTAATCCAACAGATTGAGTTCTGCAATACAGTTCTCCTCAACAAGGCATCGGAAGTTTCGCCGAAGGAACTCGAACGCATAAAGGCGATCATCCGCGAGCTTCAGCCGAAAGCCGAAATTATAGAATGCAACTACGCGGATGTCGAACTCGACAAACTGCTGGACACCCACTTGTTTGACTATGACAAGGTGTCAGCCTCAGCAGGCTGGATCAAGGGCATTGAGACTTCCGAGGAGGATGCTCACAAAGCGGAACATGAGGAAGATGAGCACGAGCACGGACATGACCATCACGAGGATGACGACCATGACGAGGATGAGCACGGCCACCACCATCACGATGAGGACCATGATGAGGACCATGATGAGGACGAAGAACATGACCATCACCACGAGGAAGTCGGAGGGCATCATCACCACCATCACCACGAACATGATGGCGGTGAGGTTGAGGAATACGGAATTGGCACTTTCGTCTATTGCCGTCGTCCGGCCTTCGACATGAACAAGTTCGACAATTTCGTGGCGAAGAAATGGTCGCGCAACATCATCCGCGCCAAGGGTCTATGCTACTTCAGCGACGACACCGACATGTCCTACCTCTTCGAGCAGGCAGGCCGTCAGTTCCAGCTCAAGGCCGCCGGCAAGTGGTACGCCACCGCTCCCGAAGAAGACCTGAAGGAAATCGCTCGCCAGGACCCGGACTTCATGAAAGACTGGGACCCGAAATACGGTGACCGCATGCAGAAGCTAGTATTCATCGGCCAGCACCTCGACAAGGAGCAAATCACCAAAGACCTCGACTTCTGCCTCGTCAGCGAGGAGTAGGCAAGCACAACAAATGTCAAGATGCAGACGAGCCTGCGGTGAGATTGTATGTGTTCAAGATTATTTTGTCACGACAAGACGACCGACAGCACGGAATCTCTCAATCATATTGAGAATTCTAGTCTCATAGGCTTTATCTGTAGTCGTTTTGATTGTCTTTTCCTTTGACTTGTCCTCAAGGAATGGGAAAAGGGCGATATTGTCGGCTTCTTTTCCGTTCTCATCGATATGCAAGAGCATAAGAGTTGCAATGGTGAGCGAGCGGTAGTGAAGTTCCGGCCACTGAGTGCCGTCCTTTTCAACAATTCTGATGATTCCCTCCCCCTTTCCGGTGCTCTCAAGAGTATACTTCCTTTCAAGAGACTCAATCATATAATAGGTGTTTGCTTTGGGTTCCAAGGATTTCAATGCAAAGTTCACTGTCGATTTGGCACTGTTGAAACGAATAACAAGATTTTCCTGTCCGCTGCCAACCTCATCATTAATGATGGTCCACCAGTCTCCGGAAAGCATGATGTCCGCCTTGGAGCAAGAATTGAGAAATAAAGATGCGACAAGAGTCAAAATAATGATAAATGTCTTTTTCATAACTATTTTTGGTTAATTGTTTTCGCAAAGGAAAGGATAATTTCACATCTTTGCAATAAGTAATTTTACTTAGAAACCCCTTCAAAGGTGGGCCAATGCCGTACAAATCGTGCAAATTTTATCAAAAGTTTGATAATCACAAATGTAATAATTATATTCGCGGTAGAAGGTGCAGAGCATGGAATATAACGAACTGGAGAATCCGTTTGTCGTAGGAAAATATGTCTCCGACAAATACTTCATACCTTCGCCCAAACAAAGATTTCGGACAATTTCAACGCATTCTTTATAGATTTAATAAAATATCTATGAAAATTTCACATTTCTCAGGAAAATTCTTTTTCGGGATTATGCTGTGTCTCGGACTGTCTGTGACTGACGCTGTGGCACAAGATTATTACGAAGACCACAAGAAGGGTGACCCTTACAGGTTTGAAGAGCCGGACGGTTTTGTATGGTACAAGGATGTCAAGAACGGAGCGGTGCAGGTCTATGACAAGGACATGAACGTCCTGATTCCGCGCTCGCGTGGCTACAAAAGCTGCACATTCAGGGAAAGTTCCGGGATGTTCAGCCTCGGAAAATTCTACACAAGCGCTGACGGGGAGAATGTTACTTTATATATAGGACTCGCAAAGAAGGACGGAACGGAGGTCATCAGGTGGGAGAATCACTACACGAGCGGCTACAGGACAAAGAAAGGAAACCGCTATGTCGTCAAGAAGGACGATTTCGTCGGAGTATGCGATTCCACCGGACGCGAACTGATTTCTCCGGATTTGGGATATACGTCGTGCACCGCCACCCACGGCTGCTACAAGGTCGGTAACAAGAAATATGTCGGGCTGCATGACTACGAAACCGGTAAGGTAATGATTCCGCTGTCGAGACGCTACACCAACTTCTCGTTCAACACTGTCAGGAACTATATTCCGGTGCGCCGCGGCAGTCTTAAAGGAGCATGTCTGATGGACGGGACAGAGGTCGTGCCTCCGGTTTGGTACGACTGCGTCTATAATGACAAAACGGGCTGCTTTATGGTGAGACGCAGCGCTGACACTTTGTGGGAAAAGACAGGAATCACAATACAGGAATAGCAGGTATGATCATCACGGTTGCAAGGCAATGCGGATGCGGTGCGCTTGAAGTAGGCCAAATCTTGGCAAGGCGCTATGGCATACCGCTTTATACACGAAAGTCGCTAATGGAGGCGGCGCGTGGGAAAGGGCTTCTATCTGAAATGGAGGCTTTCTTCGAGGAACGTCCTGTCGATGAACTTATGTCCGCAATCACCTTTTCCTTTGAGCGGGAAGACATACAGGAGAAGTTCTGCAGGGCGTTCAGAAAAATCGTCGGAGAGGGGGACTGCGTGCTCATCGGAAGGTGCGGCAACTTCATTTTCAGAGACAGAAAGGACCTTGTGTCAGTCTTTCTCCACGGGGAAACGGAGCGAAGAATCGCGCATATAATGGCGTCAGAGGGGCTTTCCCGCACAGAGGCAGAGGAATTTGTCCGCAATACGGACGACCGGAGAGTAGCCTATCATAAGTTCCACACCGGCCTCAACTGGGGAAATGCGCCGGACTATGACATCTGCCTCGATGTCTGCCGAGTAGGAGCTGATAAAACAGCCGAACTGATTGAGGAATATGCAGATGCCGCAGGACTGCACTCCCCTGCCCAGATCGTACCGGAGAGAAAAATATGAAATACGTCATACAGTTTCTGATTATCGCGGCCTTTGCCTTTATCGGTGAACTGCTGCACTGGTTCATCCCGCTGCCGATTCCTGCAAGCATTTACGGGATTGTCTTGCTTTTCATCGCCCTTGAGCTGAAATGGGTAAAAGTCAGTGATATAAGGGAAGTTAGCTCTTTCCTTATCGCTGTCATGCCGATAATGTTCATTCCCGCGGCAGCCGGTCTGATGGAGTCATGGGGCGCCGTAAAATCGTCAGTGTGGGAATATGCCCTCATCACCATTGTCAGCACATTCGTCGTCATGGGAGTCTCCGGCGCCGTCACGCAGTTTGTCATATGGCGCGGAAAGAAGAAGAATGAGCAGGTTAAGAAACGTAGCGAAACGGAGACAAAGTAATATGTCACAGATATTTGAATCATCGGTATTCTTCGGAGTATTCATAAGCCTATCGTCCTATATTTTCGGCATTTGGCTAAAGAAAAAGACCGGATGGGCACTCGCGAACCCGCTGTTGGTGTCCATCATTCTGGTCATTGCGACGCTTTCCCTGCTCGGAGTGAGCTATGAAAGCTATGCGCGTGGAGCGGAGATAATCAGCTATCTTCTGACTCCTGCGACAATCTGTCTTGCGGTGCCTCTGTATCAACAGGTTGAACTTCTCAGGAAGAACTGGAAAGCCGTTGTCGCCGGCATCAGCGCAGGCGTCCTGTCCAGCCTTGTCTGCATCCTGCTGCTCGCCCTGCTGTTTCATTTTGACCACGCGGCATACGTCACCTTCCTTCCGAAGTCAATCACCACAGCCATCGGGCTCGGAGTCTCCGAAGAACTCGGCGGCTACATTCCTGTGACGGTCGTCTCCATCATCATCACAGGAGTCCTGGGCAACATATTCGCTGAAAAATTCCTCCGCCTTCTCCACATCAGCGAGCCGATAGCCAAGGGCATAGCCATCGGAACCGCCTCCCACGCGGTCGGCACGGCAAAGGCAATGGAGATGGGAGCGGTGGAAGGTGCGATGAGCAGCCTCTCGATAGTCGTCAGCGGCATACTCACCGTCGCCGGAGCATCAGTGTTTGCATTGTTTATCTGAGACTTGGGATATCATCGGAAGCCGTCGTTGGCGGCTTCATAGAATTTATGTGTAATATGGAAGATAGAAATTTTGAGGTTGAGCTGGCGCGGTTTATCGTGGAGAAGACTCGCAGGAGTCTGTTTCTGACGGGAAAGGCCGGGACTGGAAAGACGACATTTCTGAGGGACATCACAAGGCACACGAAGAAAAAGCACATTGTGCTGGCTCCGACGGGCGTTGCAGCGGTCAATGCAGGGGCGATGACGATTCATTCTTTCTTCCAGTTCGGGCTCGGGGCCTATGTGCCGGGAGTGGTGGCGCCGCAGACGGGCTACCTCATCAGAAAGGCGAAGCTTGACCTGATACGCAACCTCGACCTCATAATCATAGATGAGATCTCTATGGTGCGGGCCGACCTGCTCGACCACATCGACGCGGAACTCCGCAGGATACGGCGCAGCTACCTTCCGTTCGGCGGGGTGCAGCTTCTGATGATAGGCGACCTGCAACAGCTTCCGCCGATTGCTCACGGAGAGGAGGAGATGATTCTGAGGCAGCATTATAAGTCTCTGTATTTCTTTGACTGCAAGGCTCTTCAGAATTTGGAGTATTCCTGCATAGAGTTGAAGAATGTATATCGCCAGAATGATTCTCATTTTGTGGATATTCTCAACCGCGCACGCATCGGCCGTCTCACACCGGAAGACATCGATGAGCTTAACGCGCGCTATCAGCCCAGATTCATGCCCCGCCCTGAAGACAACTATATCCGCCTTGTCACGCATAACCGCATGGTACAGAACGTGAACGAGGGAGAGATGACAAAGCTCGACGGCGACGAATATGCTTTTGACGCAAAAGTCACCGGGACGTTTCCCGCGGAGTCTTTCCCGACTGCGGAACGGCTTGTACTGAAGAAGGGCGCTCAGGTGATGTTCATTAAGAATGACCCGGACAAACGCTTCATCAACGGCACCCTTGGTGAGGTCTGCTACCTGTGGAAGGACAAGATTAAGGTCCGGATTGCGGACACGGGAGTCACGATTGACGTCGAGCCGATGGAGTGGGAGAACATACGCTATCAGTTAGACGAAACGGACAAGACCGTACATTCCACCACGATAGGCAAGTTCAAGCAATATCCGGTGCGCCCGGCCTGGGCCATCACCATCCACAAGAGCCAGGGTCTGACATTCGACCGCGCGATTATTGACGCAAGGGCAGCCTTCTCGCCAGGTCAGACATACGTCGCGCTGAGCCGCTGCCGTTCACTCGAAGGAATCGTTCTCAGCTCCCCTCTCCGCGCCTCGGCATTCATGACCGACACGACCATAGACGATTTTCTCCAAAGCCGTCTCGCCGATGCCCGAGCGCTTGCCTCCGAGGTCTCCTTCGTCCCCTTTGACTACGACCGCAGCAAGGACAGACCGGAGCCGAAAATCGGCAACAAAGTCGCTTCCAGGCCATCTGTTGGCATTGGCGGAACAGATGGCATCAGTACGAAACTTGTCGCTGCCCTGAAATCCTGGCGGCTCGAAAAAGCGCATGAACTCAATATTCCGGCATTCTACATCCTCAGCAACAAGGTTCTCGACAACATCGCGGCATATCTGCCTCACACTCAAGAAGAACTCCTCGAAGTTCCGGGCATCGGCCCGGCAAAGGCCGAAGGCTACGGCGCGGCGATTCTAAAAATAGTGCAGGAAAACCAGGTCTAATCCGGCGACATCGATGTCAGGAAAATAGCCCCAAATGAGGGCAACAAGACTTATAATAAACGAAAACATTGCGGTTTACTAATCTTCAGCCGGGCCGTCGTTGTAGGCGCGATACTCGCCTTTCATGACATTGAGAGTCTTCGGCAACCAGACACGGTAACGGACGGATTTGTCCCAAGTATTGCCAGCCGATGCGAAGTCGCAAAGGTGAACCGCGCGAGGCTTGCCGTAGTTTTCTAAGTCGGTGCCGACAATCATCTGCGCCGTAAACGACATCCAGGCAAAACCATCCGTATCAACCGGTGTAAGTTCAACTATTCCATCAGAAGATGTTTGAACAACAACGCCTTCATCAACAAAACCATCGTCGAAGCGGGAATCTCTCGCAAGCACGAGCGGTCCTCTGACAATGGCCTGGCAGCCGTTCTGCTCCAAAATGTGAGCTGTCAGGTCAAGAGAAAGTTCTATGCGGTCTCCGGATTTCCATTTTCTGGAGATTTTGGCATATTCTCCTGCCTGACGTTCGCTCAAGTCGACGGCAATGGTGTCAGCCCCGCTGATGAGAGTTGCTGACGTGTTGCGGCTCCACTCCGGAATACGGAGAGCAAGCGTGAAGTCAGCAGGCTTTACCAGTTCAAGTCCAATGGCGACATCGCCTGAAACCGGATAATTTCCGGATACTGTCACTTTCATGGCATTGCGACGTCCAAGGGCAACTTTTGCCTCAGAATCTCCATACCAGTTGAGTTTAAGCATCTTATCCTCTGCCTGACAAGCAAGCTGAGGAATCATCGCAAAGGCTCTCGGTCCGTTGGCATTGCAGCAATTGATGTTCAGTCCGCACTGCTTTTCTCCCTCAACACGCCAGCCCTCAAGCGGAGTATATTTTGCAATCTGGCATCCGTCATCCTTCAGTGCTCCGAGGATGGCGTTGTAGAATGTGCGCTCAATGTTGTCGGCATAGCGGGAGTCTCCGGTCAGCGCAAGAAGACGGCTGCAGAATTGCATCCAAGTGAAGCCCACACAAGTTTCCATAGTGTGGTAGGTCGGGACCGTCTGAAGCGCCTTTCCACCATACCAGCACTCGACCGCGCTGCCGGAGCCGGCTACATTAATCTCTTCCGCAAGGATGTGCGTGTAGGCTTTCAGAACGGCATCATAGTCGCGTTTATTACCTGTAACCTTATAGTATTCAAGCAGTCCTTCATAGCAAGACATCATCTCATAGGCTTTAGAGCCGTTGTCATAGCTGAACCACTTTACAGGATGCGGGAAGCGTAGTGAGACAGGAACATCGGCCCGGCTTATGAGCTGCGGTCCTTCCGGAGTCTCCCACTGTGCAACGATGTACGAAGCAAAGTCAAGGTAACGTTGCTCACCTGTCTTGTTATAGAGACTCATAATAGGTTCAAGCACCGTAGAACTCGGCATTCCACGATAATTTCCTGTCAGGACTATATTTTTCTTGTCCGGACCAATCTGCGAAATGAGGTGGTCCGCCACACCGGCAGCGGCATCAAGGGCCTTGCGGTCTCCCGTCAGTTCATACCAGCTCAAAAGCCCCAGCATCGTGTATTTTCGTCCCCACATATCCCACTCTTTCATCTGATTTTCAGGAGGATAGTTTCCAATATAGCCGTCTGGGGTCTGCGTCGCGATTATGTCCGCAACAGATTTTGCGATTTTGTTATAAAGTTCAGGATTTCCGGTGTAACGATACGCGCCTATTGCTCCGAGCGTCCATTTCCCCCAAAATTCGCTGTTCCATTTCCAGCTTTCGATTCTATGACGGAACGGCTCCACAATCTCATCAACATTCTGTTCAATCACGCGATGCTGAAAACAGTCGTCAATTCGCCCACCGACATATCCGTCGACCTTCACTGATTTCACCGTCATACCGCCGTCGGTTTTCGATGTTTTGCCGCTATCGGCAAGGCATACGCCGCATCCGAGAACCAATGCGGAAAAACTCATCAAGAAGCGGCGATTGAAAATCAAAAAGTTTTGTGTCATATTATTCTGTGTCATATTATCATGATTACCAAATTGCAAATGTCGGAATAAATTCCGCAAATAAACACATTATTTGATTTAAGACTTTAGTTTTTTGATACATATAAAAAATGAAATGATTAAATTTGTATTATATACTCCTGATTTTGTGGAAATATATTGCTTGAAAGGAGGCTATGACAATGGAAAAATTCGACGAAAAGGAATATAACGAACTTATTGAGCGACTGTTCAATAGATTCCCGTCCTATCAGAAGGTGGGCGGCAACGCCTATCATCCGGGACTTGAAAATATGATGGAGTTTGACGCACGACTTGGGCATCCGCACCGAAACTACAAGAGCGTGCATGTCGCGGGGACGAACGGCAAGGGGTCGGTGAGCAATATGCTGGCAGCGGCGCTCGCGGCCATGGGCTACAAGGTCGGGCTTTACACATCGCCGCATCTGCTGGACTTCAGGGAGAGAGCAAGGATTGTCGGGCAGGGGTTGATTCCGCAGCAGGATGTTCTGGAATTCTGTTCACGGTGGTGGCCGGTGTTTGACGAACTTAACCTGTCGTTCTTCGAGATCACCACCTCGCTATCCTTCTGGTGGTTCGCCAAGGAAGGAGTGGATTTCGCGGTCATCGAGACAGGGCTCGGAGGGCGGCTTGACAGCACAAACATCATATCGCCACAGTTGAGCGTAATCACTAACATAGGATTGGACCACTGCAACATACTCGGAGACACGATTTCCAAGATTGCCGCCGAGAAAGCCGGCATCATCAAACCGGAGACTCCTGTCGTCATCGGCGAGTCCGGAGAGGACAGCGACCTCGTGTTCAAGGCAAAGGCGGCCAAGGACGGGGCGGACATTTCTTTTGCCGACAAGGACTTCCAATTTTCCCAAAACACTCTTGCTGCACTTCTCGAAGAGCTTGACCTCCACGGATGCTACCAGAAGAAAAATCTCCCGACGGCTCTGGCCGCCCTCACCGTCCTTCACCGGAAAGGGATAATTCCAAAATCAGCGACATCACCCCTTGTACTCGACGCACTGAAGCATACTGCAGAGCGCACAGGTTTTCACGGGCGCTGGGAAAAGGTGTGCGACTCCCCTCTCACCATTATTGACATCGGGCACAACCAGCACGGGCTGAAATACAATTTCGCACAGCTGGAAAGGATGGTGAAAGACGACGGATATGAACTGATTATGGTCTACGGAAGCGTCGCCGACAAGGACTACAGGAGCGTTATAAGGATGATTCCGCGTTGCGCTAAGGTCATTTTTACAAACGCATCGGGTTCAAGGGCATTGCCGGCGGACGAGGCACGGGCAGCATACGGCACAGAGGCATTCGTCTGCCACACTGTCGCCGAGGCGGTCGCACTGGCGCGGAACTTGTCCGAGACCTGCACGAAGCCGCTGATTTATATCGGTGGGAGTACTTATGTTGTATCTGAAGCAATACGAGCCAAACAAGAAGCGGATTGCTGCGTTGAACTTCGATAATCCAAATGAGGGTGACCAAAAAGTCTTTTGTTCCCCCTCCTTCGGACTTCCTAACCCCCGCAGACTAACGTCTGCGACCCCTATTAGGGGTATCTCGCGCCCCGGCGCGGTCCCTTCGGGACTTTTTAGTCGGCCCCTTGCTGCGGTTTGAATTTCTCGTTCGCCTGCACTCCATCTTCTTATTTGACTCGATGACCTTGTGTTTTGAATAAACACTTTTTGAAAATTTGATTGTTATGAATGTAAAGAAAGTTGCTGTGACTATGATGGTTTGTTTTTTGTCAGTCGGCGCCGGGACATCGTGTGCGGAAGGCGGAAACCGTAAAGAAGTGGACCGTCTTTGGAAAGAATATGAAAAGGCGACAGAGAATGACTTGCCTCAGAAAGCCACGAAACTACTCGGGCAGATAAAGGATAAGGCACGCGCTGAAAAACTCAGCTACGACTTCTGGCGCGCCGCCACCCAATATGTCCGGATTGGCAGCCAGCGGGACTGGAAACGCCGCGACGAGCTTAATGAATCAATGAACGCCGAATTCATATCCTACGGTGACCCTATAATATTATATGTGTCAGGCATCGGCTTCAACAATTACGATGCTTCCGAATGCGCAGAATTCCTCGACAAATGGTCCCGCAAACTGAAGTCCGCCCGCAGCAGCGATTTCTGGGACAAGACACCTGTCGGCTACAAGGGCGAAGTCATGCGCGCACACATACACAACGACTACGAATACGTCCTGCTTTCGATGACATTCAACCATAGTCTCTCAAACTCAATAGGATACGAGAAAATTGAGGACAGATTCAATTCAACATATTCCGGAACATATCCAGTTGCCGCGCTGTATGAACTCTATCGCATAAGTGCCTATTCTGCAGAGGCTTACGAAGGCTATGCAGAGAAATATGAGGGCAAGGCCGTGGCGACGCTCGCGAAATTGAATGCCCTTTCGTTCAAGTTCCGCAGGCTGAAAGAACGCAATGCGACTGATGAGGAATACCGCAGTCTCAGGACATATTGCGAAAAACTTGTCGCGGAAAAGAAACGATTTTCCGGAGAGGAGAAATTGATTCTCAAGGGGGAAGATGCCGCCGAAAATATGATAGAGGAGTTGGACTCCAAGCGATTGGACGCGGAAGTCCATGGACAGGACATCGAGATTCGCCTGCAGAACTTGAAGGACGTGAACATTTCCGTCTACGCAGGAGAGGGGCTGAACGCCGACAAACTGACGAAGAAAGACGTGCCCGTATGGACAAAAACACTTGACGTAAAAACGGAAAGATACTATGTGAACGACACATTGAAAGTCCGTATGCCGGAACTGCCTGACGGTGAATTTCTTGCAGTGTTTGAATCCGGCAAGATCAGGCACGGCTGCAACCTCTCACAGCATTCCGTCGCACTCTCGGCAAACAGAGCCGCAGACGGATGGCTACTTTATGCCGCAGAAAGAAAGAGCGGAAAGCCTGTAAAGGAGGCAAGCCTTGTTGTCGGAAGCTGGAATGGAAAGGAACTGCTGCGCAAAACAGTACATTTTAACGGAGCCACACTCATGGACAGCGAAGTCCAGTCTGTTCTGAAAGGTGTGGGAGGAAGATGTTGGATTAAGTGCGACTTCATTGACGGGCAGGGGCTTGCACGCAGTTCAGAGAAGCTTGGCATCTACACACCGGAGGACAATGCCTCCCGGCCTGATGTGGACTGGCAGGCACAAGTTCTTACTGATCGCTCGGCCTACCGCCCTGGAGAGACAATTAACTTTAAGGCAATACTTTACAAAGACTATCACAACGGCAGGATGAGCACCTCACCACAAGGAGAAACGGTGCGGGTCAAACTCGCGGACGCCGAGAACAAGGATGTCCAGACACTTGAACTCACGACCAATGATTTCGGCTCCGTGGCCGGCAAATTCACAATTCCGAGCGACCATCGCAACGGAGAATGGAGAATAACCGTGTTCGTGGGAGGATTTACTGCCAACGCCAAATGGTTCACCGTCGATGAGTTCAAGCTTCCTGAGTTTTCGGCATCATTTGTCTCTGACGGAGTGAAATACTTCCCCGGAGATGCTGTGCCTGTAAAGGGACGCGTCTTTAGCTATGCCGGCAACAGTCTTTCGGATGCCCAGATGGAATACACCGTCTCTGACTGGAACGGTGTTGTCGACAAGGGAACTCCAGAACTGGACGAGCATGGGAATTTCTGCATCCTGGTCAAGACCGCATACGACAAGGACAGCCATTTCACCATAACTCTAAAGATTACTGACGGAGCCGGGCAGACACTTGAGTTCAGCACATGGCTACGGGTAAGCGAAGATTTTGACATTGACGCGGAACTCATCGGCGCGGCGGAGGGAAGTTTCCTTCGGCCCGACACATCCGACAACGTGATGTTCAGCAACTTCCGCCGAGGGTTCTCTCTCACCAGGAGCAGTGTGCTCAAGGGAGACAGCGCAGAGTTCAAAGTGGAGATAGCCGACTGCAACGGGGAGCATCTTGACGGCGAGGTCGAATGGGTGCTCAAGACCGGTTCCGCTGAACTCCGGAAAGGACGCTGCGTTTCCGGAAAGAATCTCAAGATTGACCTATCCGGAAAGCCTGCCGGGCTTTACACCATCGAATTTTCCAAGACTTACGAATATACGGTAGCCGGAGGCGGCAAGGATAGCACGAGAGAGGCTTTGGAATATGAACTGCTAAAGCTATGTGACAACGAGACCGTCCTTGATGCCGATGTCGAAAATGCGTTCAAAGTAGTGGATGGAGCTGACGGAAACATTTCACTGTTGTTCGGAGCCGCCCAGGGCGACATTTGGGCAAACATTATGATTTTCAGCCTCGATTCGCATCTTCTCCTCAACGAGAAACTGCACCTTTCCGGAGTCCGCGGCAAGACCGGCTCACTGAAAAAACTCTGCTGGAAACACGCTGCAGAATGGTCGGACAAAGTGCTGCTCCGTATCGAGTACTTCAAGAACGGAATCTACAGGACGTTCGAGCACGAATACGGGCGCAACCTCTCGACATTTGAGTTGCCACTTTCCGTAAGCACATTTACAGACAAGTGTCTGCCCGGAACCGAGTACCGCGTTATGCTCAGCACAGGGAAAGATTCAGAAGTGCTTGCGGCGGTGTTCGACAAAAGCACGGAGGACATCAGATCAAACCTATGGTCTGTCGTTCTGCCGTCATTCAGCAGCATATATGTCGACTCGGACAACAACACCGGGTGCGAATTCGACGGGTGGGCAGGAGATTCCCGGCGCCACTGGAGACTTGACGGAGGAAATAACCGAATCCTTATGGCAAAAAGTGGGGTGGCTGCGCCGGAAGCAGCCGACGCGATGCTGTCCGAAAGCGTCGTCGTTGAAGACTCAATGCCGTTGCAGCTTACTGAAGAGCAGCCAAGCTTACGCGATGACCAGGAAGTTGCCAAAACTCCGAAAATAAGAAAGAACTTCCAAAGCACGCTTGCATTCGAACCATTCCTCCAGAGTGACGGCAGCGGAAACGTCGAATTACGCTTCCGCACCAGCGACAGGCTCTCGACCTATGTCCTCGCGTTCTTCGCGCACGACAAGGCTTTCCGCAACGCGACTCTCCGCAAGGAGTTCGTTGTCAGCCAGCCAGTAACCATCACAGTCCACGAGCCGTCCATTCTCTATGGTGGAGACCGCTACATCTTCCGTCCTTCCATTTCGAACAACAGCGGCAAGGACCTGAACGGGACTCTGACAGTATTCATCTATGATGGAGAGGACAGCTCTCGGCCGCTCAGTGTGCAGAACTGCCCGGTTTCAATCGGAGCCGACAAATCCGTGAGCAAGGAATTTGCCGTAGCCGTTCCGGACGCAGACAAGATGAAGTCCGGCAATGAAGGCAAAGCCCGGCTGAGCATAAAGACCGTGTTCAGGGCTAAAGCCTCTGAGAAGGGAAGCACAGAATTGAGCGACGCAATTCTCGTGAAGATTCCGGTTCTGGAAGGGAAACAGGTTCTCACGGAGTCCCACTCGGGAATCTACCGCCATGGCATAGACAAGGACGCCCTCATACATTCACTTGAGGGTCAATTTGTTAACACGACCCATCTCGGAGCAGTCACCCGTGAGGTGAAGATTTCCGACCTTATTGCCGAGACTCTTGCACAGAAAGCGGAACTGAAGTCAAAGAACCTTCTTGACATCAGCGAAGTTCTCTACGTACATCTGGCATCGGACAGTCCGGACGCACACGAAATCGCATCCCTAATCAAGTCACTTCTTGACTGCCGCTGTGAGGACGGAGGATTCGCCTGGTTCGCAGGAATGTCGTCCTCCCCTATCCTGACGACCGTCATCCTCGAAAGGCTCGCGATTCTGCATGAAGAAGGCAAGCTGCCATCCGACACAAACTGGGACAGCGTACTCTCGAATGCCGTGAAATACATTGACAGACAGATATTTGTCGAGCGCAACGGATACCACTGGTTCGGAGGAATTTCCATCAGTCAATATCTCTATGTCCGCTCGTTCTTCCCTGACATTGCAGTCGACACAAAAGCGATAAAAGCCAAGGTCGGAGACAGGCGCTTCAAGGAAGTCGCGAAGTCGATGAAAGCATATCTCCAACCGTCCGCGAAAGAAGATAAGCTGAACGGACAGATTCTTGAGAAGGCGCGCCGCAGTTCAACAATTCTCAAACTCATCGCCTCAGATTCCAACGCCTTCGACAGTTCGCTCGGTCTGAAATGCCGGAAGATGAAGAAAACTCTCACAAGAAGCATCGAGTCACTGAAGGAATATTCCGTTGAACACCCTTCAGGAGGGATGTACTATCCTAATGCGGTGATGCCGTTCCGTGCCCTGCTTTCGTCCGAAGCCTACGCCCATTCACTGCTCTGCGACATGCTCTCGCGCTGGAGTTCCATGTCTGAAAAGACTTCCGGAAAGCCTGATTCCCGCGCATTGGAAATCGCCGATGGCATACGTCTGTGGCTGATGATTCAGAAAGAAAGCCAACAGTGGCAGAACAACTTCGAATTTGTCTGTGCGATAAATTCAGTTCGCAGAGGCTCCCCTGCCCTTATGGAAACGTCAGTCATCTCACTGACAAAGACTTACGAAAAGCCTTTTGAGCAGATCAAGGCAGCCGGAAACGGATTCGGCATAGAGCGGAGGTTCTTCGTCGAGGAACTTGTTCAGAGCACAGTCAAAGGCCAGGAAGGCACAAGATTGTCGCAACTGCGCGAACTCCAGACAGGAGAGACGCTGTCCGTCGGGCAGAAAATTGTCGTCCGCTACAGCATCAGCAGTGAGGAGAACCGCAGCCTCGTTCACATCCGCACACCGTACAACGCCTGCCTCAGACCTGTCCGTCAGCTTTCCGGAAATTATGGCTATTGGCTCCGGAGTTGGAGAATCAACGCCGCGTCAAGAGGCTTCAACGCATGGTGGATTACGCCGCAAGGCTACCGCGAAGTTCACGATGACGCCATAGACTATTGGTTCGATGTTTACCCGGAGCAGAACACAACCATTGAGGACGAGTTCTATGTCTCCCAGGCCGGCGTCTTCACCGCTCCAGTCTGCGAAATCGAGTCGCTCTATGCCCCTCACTACCGCGCCAACTCCGCTTTTGACGGCTCACTCACTGTCAGAGAATAATACGCAAGCCCATATTTAACCGCGCCACGGAACCGAACCGGTTTATAGACGTAGACGGGCGGTTTCCGGTGAGATTCCGGAGAGTGTAAGGAACGTATGACAAACGCGGCTCAAAATAGAAACAGAGACGATCACCCAAGGTGTAGTCAAGACGCACCGCCGATGTCACACCGGCATAGAACCTTGCCTGAAGAATCCAGTTGTCTATGCTGAAGAGGACCCCTACCTCCGGGCCTGCCATGGCAGAAAGCGTGAGAGCGGAGCGGTCGTTTCCCTGCCATCTGAGCTGATTGAGCACGGCTTCCGGCTTGAGGGCTACATTGTAGCAATGAGCTATCTTGTCCGTGTCGAAAACCTTCATTCCATTCATGGAATAAGTCCCTGATAGTCTGAACGTAACAAGTCTATTAGCCTCCTGCCCGAGGACAAAATCATAGTGGTCATACGTCGACGAATAAAGTTTCCATGTGTCCTTGACGAGCGGAGATGACTGGAATTTCATGCTCCCGTTCACGGTGAGATATGCGATTTTCGTCGTCCATGCTGCATAGGGGCCGTTTTTCACCTGATCTATAGGGCCGAGAAGCTCATCTACAAATCCTGTTTTCTTCGGCCTATTGAGCCAGTCGATGTAAGCACAATGACACTCAGTCGTTTGGGCAAAGGCACCGATTTCCGCGACACCGGTCAGAATACCGAATATCGCAGCCATATTCACAAGAAACATTCTCATCATTAAAACACTCCCTTCACTTGACGGCATTCGAAAGCCGTCACAAATAAACCGTTGCTATAGATTCATTCTTGGCGGCAAATGTGACATAAGACGTGCCATTTGATAAAAAATACTACTAATCTGACAATTTTTCAGAAATATTGGATATTTCACGAAGAACACGACGGTATTTGTATGTGCGCTTATTCATCACCCAGTGCGGGGTGCGCCGTAGAGGACGTGGAAGACAACAGGCAATGGCAGCAGCCTCTGCCGGAGAAAGCCGGGTGCAAGAATGACCGTAGTAAAATTGGGATGCCGCTTCTATACCGTAAATGCCGCGCCCCATTTCTACGACATTGAGATAGACCTCCATTATCCTGTCCTTACCCCATATCAGTTCAATCAGAACAGTCCAGTAGGCCTCGACAGCCTTACGTACCCAAGTGTCAGTGCAGAATGTGAATACATTTTTAGCGGTCTGCTGTGAGATTGTGCTGCATCCCCGGATTCTCGTCCCCCTCTTCCTATGCTCCTTCAGCATCTTCCTCATTTCCTCAAAATCAAATCCTATATGACTGCGAAAACTGGCATCCTCGGACAGAATCACGGCCTTTTCCATATTCCCGGAAATCTTTTCCAGCGGCACCCACGCCTGCCTCGTCCGGAACTTGCGGTCGTCCCTAAACTCAATCGAGCGTTTGAGCATCAGCGGAGTCCAGTGTATCGGCACATATTTCAGCACCGCGACCAGCATGAAACTAAACGCGACAACCCCCAGCGGAATCCGCAGAAACAATATTCTCTTCCATTTTTTCATCGGATGTTCAAAGGTATAAAAAATGTTTCTATTTTTCAGTCCAGACTTGACAAATATACTTGTGTCCGCACAAAAGTCGGGATTATGAAAACTGCCCCTGTGACGCGGACGGCATCACAGAGGCGGGCTCTTATGCTTTAGGATCTACAATCCGGTTTCTTGAGAATTATTCTTCAATTGGCAGGATGGTTTTGAACTTGTTCCAATCTTCGGCAGCCTGATATGCTTCAACACATTCGGAAGGAACACGCAGTACATAATCTAGTGTCTCTTCACCACACCAAGTTTCAAACAAAGGAGGTGTTGTTGCCAAGCATATAATTTCATCAAATTGCCGCGTGGCGCTACCATTTAGTTCACAGAATGAAGAAAAACGCCCCCAATAAACTTTTTTCACAGTCTTCGGAAGAATTATTTTCTTGAATGAAGGCGCATTTATATATCCATATATACAATCCATTGTAATTTCTTCAAGAACCGGCATTTCAATGCCTTCAAGCGATGGACACTGACAAAAAGAATCTCCTGCATCATAGAAGATAGTATAAGGATATGCTGTCTTCAAGGCAGGGAAACTAACTCTTTTCAAATTCTGGCAACCCTTAAAAATGCCAACATCATCAATATGGCTATATGTCATTATTTTTTCCACATTTGGAAGAGTTATCTCCGTCAATGATGATGCTCCGGAAAAAGCTCCGTCATACAATGTTGTCAGAGATGAATTGTCTTCTATCACTATCTCCGCATCAGTTCCCGTAAATGACCATCCGTTGTTATCTCGTAAACCATCTTCGTGATACAAACAATCTTCACCTCCAGCCAAAGATGTAACTCCGGCCGGAATAGTGATCGTCTGCAAATTCCTGCACCACAAAAATGCACAACCACCAATGAACAAATCCCCACTCTTGAGAAGTTTGACTGATTCCAATGATGAGCAGTTTGCAAAAGCTCTACCACCTATTGTATTCGCCGAAGAGCAGTCAACAGATGTCAGTAATCCGCAGTCTTCAAAAGCTTCTCCTCCGATTGTTTTAACATTTGATGTATTGACAGAGGACAACGAATTACATCCCCAAAAAGCTCTAAATCCTATTTCCGTCACAGACTCTGGAAGTTCAACAGTCTCTAACAACGGGCAGTTGGTAAATGTTTGGTTAGGCAATTTTGTTAAATTTGCCGGCAGCTTGACTTTTTGCAAGTCAGCGCAGCCACAGAACACATATTCTCCCATATATGTTGCTTCGCTTATATCAATATCCGTCAAACCGCTTATGCCATAGAATGCATCATCACCGATATATTCGAGGTGAGCGTCCTTACTGATTTTAGGCTCAATGATGCTTGAGCCGACAAACACACTCCCGCTCGCCAGTTTTTTGACATGAGAAGGTATCTCCCAGTCAAACAATGCTATACAGTTACGGAATATACCACCATATAGCTCTGTGACAGTCTCCGGCAGAACCAGACTTGTTATTAGAGAACCAGCAAACGCATGCCTTCCCACAGATTTTAGATGGCTCGGTGACTCAAATACAAATTCTTGAATCTTCGATCCTGCCCATGGTATGCGAAAAGCACTGCGAGGTCCAGTAGCATCGGAAATTTCCTCTACAATCGAAGGTATCTCTATCTTGGTAATATTAGTTTTAGATACGATTTCATCACCTAATTCTATTTTCTTGGCATTTAAACTTATACGTTCCAACAATTGACAATCACTTAAACAGCTATCATCTATAAGTATTTTTTCATTATCGGACAACGAGAATGTTTTAAGATTATGACAACCTCTAAATGCTGCAATATCTATTGTAGTTACATTTGATGGTATTTTTATAGATGACAGACTTTTACAGTTTTCGAATGCACGATACATTATTGTTGTAAGAGATTCAGGAAACTCTATTGCCTTCAAATTTACACAGCCTTCAAATGCATACATTCCAATTTTAGTCAGGTTTTCCGGCAAAATGCAAGACTCCAGAGAAGTACAGTTCTTAAAATAACTGTCAGACAATGTTGTTATATAATTCGGAAGAACTATCGATTTCAATGAAGAGCAGCCACTAATCAATGTTCTGCCGACACTCGTGAACTGAGATAAATCAAGACTTTCCAACGACATACAATTGACAAATACGCAATTGCCAAGCGTCTTGACACTCTCAGGTATATTGATATTCTTCAGATTCACGCAATTGGCAAATACGGCATCACCTATCTTTTGGCAAAGCGAGCCTTCTTCAAAAATGACAGTCTCGATTCCACAATTCGCAAATGCATAATTATTTATGATGCGGACTTTTGCCGGGATTCTCAATGTTTTCAAGGCGTAGCACCCCTCAACAATACCCGCAGTCTGAGTCTTTGCTCCAAGAACATACTCATCACGATAGACATATCCCGTAATTCTTGTCAATGACGTGTTCTCCGGAATAACCAGTTCCTCCAATGCAGTACACTTATAGAAAGTTCCGGCTCCAATTACGGAAACTGATGCAGGGATTTCAAAGCGCTTTAGCGAAGAACAGCAGTTAAATGCACCATCAGTAACAGTGTTTCCGATGCCGTCTCCACCCATCACTGACTCTATTCGCCTCAACTTCGAGTTTGGAGAAAACTTGACTTCCGTCAATTCGCGGCAGCAACTGAATGCTAACTTACCGATTATCGTCACATTGTCCGGGATATCAATCCTGCCCAACGAAGCGCCTTCGAAAGCGGACTCCTTAATGGAGGTCAAAGATGCCGGCAAAGAAACTTCTTTCAGGGAATGGATTGCAAACGCCCCGTTTCCAATGGAGATAGCATCGGCTGGAAGGACAAGCCTCTCAAGTTTCGAGTCGGTCTTATAAAAACCTATGCTTCCGACGGAAGAACGCTCCGTCATCGCCTCGTCCGGAATGATGTTGCCGGCAACCTTGACTTCCCCAAGATCCAGTTCCGTAAGCTTAGGCATCTTTTCCATTGTCTTGAAATCATCCTTGTTTATGGTGCCCGTCACTTTCATGCTGACGATGTTCGCCTTCTGAATGTCGGTGAGTATCGTTGACAATGTCCCGGCCGTAGGAACATTCACGACAAATGTCTCCGTATTCCCAGCCTGCGTGATTGTGACCGTATTCGAGATTCCGCTGGTCGTATTCCTTATTGTAACAGTTCCTGTTCTTTCTATTATATCCTCATTCTTCGCCACAGACAATGATACAACAGATTCTGTCAAGGCCTTCGTCGTCGGGACATACGAAATCCAGCCAGCTGCATTATCAGCTACCTCAACATCGTATTTCACATTGCTTTTCAGTTTTACCGCAACAGTGCCGCCCTCATAAGGTAGCGAATATTTGTTTGAGCCAAGAATTATGGCATCCTTCTGCGATTGCTTTACAGTCACAACTCCGCTTGCTCCAGTCGTCTTGTCGGTAAACGTCACAGTAGCCTCACGCGAATCATAGGTCGTGTTCTTATCAACAATGAATTCATAACTATTGTCCGTCAGAGCTTTAGTCTGCAACCAATGCAACCAAGAAGCTCCAATTGTCATTTCATACGTAACATTGGAACTAACCGTCACCGAGAATGAACCTCCTGCATCCGAGAAGTCGAAATTTGATTCAGAAAGAATTATGGCATTCGTCTGGCCCTGAGAAATCCTTATGGACCGCTGTAACTTCGCCTCAGAATTAGCTATCCGGATGAATCCCGTTCTTTCGTCATAAGAGGTATTCGGCATTATCTTAAAATTCAGCGTCTTTGTTTCAAGTCCCTTTGTCTGCGGAATCTGCTTTATCCAGTCTTTATATTCATCTGCAATCTCAACCCCAAGAGCAACATTTGTTTGAACCTCAAGTGCTAATTCACCACCGTTATTGTCAAACTCGTATCTGTTCTTTGCTAAAATTATGGCATCTTTCTGCATCTGAGCTATGTTAACCACAGCATGCTTTCCAGCAGCTCGAATAATAATCTGGGCTTCCCTATCATCATATCCGTCATTGGCCCGGATGCCAAAGACAAGTTCATCGGAGACAAGCGCCCTTGTCGGGGATGTACGATATATCCAATCGACGGACGGCATGACGACATCATACCCGATATTGCTCGTAACATGGACAACGACATTCTGACCTTTACTTGACACGACAAAGTCGCTTTCATCAAGAAGAAGGACACGCTCACCATCCTGATAAACGACTATCTTCTCTGTAAGTTCTCCGCTTTTGAGGATGATTTCACCATGACGCTGAAGAGGTTCGTCATTCCGTGTGACAAAGAATTTAAGGACAGAAGAGACAAGTCCCTTGGTGGAAGGCTCTTGCGTAATCCAAGACTGAGCATACTCCGGAATTTCCACAGAAACATTGACATTCGCCTTAATTTCGATCTCGAATGTGCCACCGTCACGAGATAAATTGATTCGATTGGGCGTCACGGAAAGTGCATCGTGCTGTTTCTGAGTCACATTTACATATTCCACAAGCTCACTATTCCGGTCCTTAACCACAATTCGGGCACATCTTGGGTCATAGTCCTCATTGGCGGAAACAGTAAATGAGAGTTTGTCTGTTTCAAGATAGCTTTTTGTCACGTCTTGAGAAATCCATCCGTCTGAATCCACTTCTATCATAACATCGTATGTCAGATTATGCTGCACTTCAATATCAAATGAACCACCTTCGTCAGAAATAAAAACATCCTTCTTACTCAGAATCAACCAACTGTCTTGTTTGTCGATTACACCGTTTCCATTGACATCCAGATAATCCTCAAACGGAGGAATTTCATAATCCGTAATGCCCAACGATTTATATCGGTTTTCCAAGTTGCGTCTGACTGATGAGGCATCAACTGACATTCCGCCATCGCGAATCTGTGTCTGAATGGAAGCGTTGTCAATTTTACCGGCAGTCCGGAGCTCTGCAGCAATTTTTGCAACAAATTCCGACAGTTCCCCCTCGCTTCTCTTACCTTGCAATGTCGCCGATATGGCAAGAAGAATGGCATTGGCATCGCCACCACGCGTAATATCCATCTTGTCAAAACTTTCTGACACCGATACTATTTCTGGAATATGGAACGAGTCGAACAGTTCCTTCTCGGCCATTTCACGTGCCTGCGACACGGACATTCCCTCGGAAACAACTAGGTGCCTGACCCTGTCAATTTCAAGTGTTGTCAAAAGGTTCACGTTCGTCTTTCCAGATTCCGTTAGGTCTGATAATGCGCGCAATGTTATCGTAGAATTAGAGACACGACCGCTTATTTCATTGAAATAGTAGCCTGTAGCGATGATTTCCACATAACGGCTGTCAATTTGGTTGTCTATACCAAAAGTCCCGGCATCATCGACTGTTTTTGTCTGATAGTTCTTCCCTGTAGGATTGAGAGCATCGTCCAATGCCTGAATGGTGATGGAGGTGCCCTGAGTAAAAGGTCCCTTCTGGACATTTCCGTTCACAGAATAGCCCAAGCCACCAGACTGGTTGTCCGGATTGAGTCCCAAGTCGCACGAAATGGCAGCGAAGCACAAAGACAGAAGCAAAATAATTTTTTTCACAGCTGTAATTCGATTCTGCTAGCTCCAGACAGACATTTGGTGGTTAAAAAGAAAGTGTGGAGCTAATTCCGTTTATCTCAATGGAGGTTGTGGAAAGACCTTTACCAATATAAACGAGATATACCCCACACCTGAATAGATATGGAGTATATGTGTTCGCACGACGCGAGCACGAAGCCATAGTCTAAACCAGGAATGAGCGTATTCGACCGTCCATTGGTTTGAAAACTTCCACATTTCCATTGAGGGACAAAGACGAAAACACTTTCATCAATATGTATCTGCCAACAGCGCAAGCCATTGACACGACAAAAATAGTTTCTTTTTAGTGAAGAAACAAAAAGGAATCAAAAAATCTGCACTTTTTCTAAAACCTTAAGACAAAGTCACAAAAAATGACTATGTTTGCGAGAGAATTGAAGCGGATATGAATAACAAAGAAAACAGAATCGAGTATATTGTCTGGCTCATAAGTGAATTTGCATCAAGATACAAGATGAGCCTGACGCAGGCATACAAATATCTGAATAATCATGAGGCCATCACTTTTGCGGACAACAACTACAATGTGATGCACACATTCTCCCTTGATTCCGCTGTTGATGATCTGGCAAATTTCTGCAAACGAAATGGAGGACAGGTCGGATGAAACTTTATCATGGAACCAATCATAAGAGTTTTGACAAGATATTGCTCTCCAAGTCAAAGGACAACAAAGACTTCGGGAAGGGGTTTTACCTCACAGACGACAAGCAGCAGGCATTGGAGTTAGCAAACTATCGCACGAGTCTTCTTGGCGGAGAGCCTCTTGTGCTTGCCTATGAGTTCAGTCTTCAGGACGCACTTGATGCAGGATTACTGTATCTGGACTTCAAGGACTACACGGAAGAGTGGGCAAACTTCATTTTCTTGAATCGCGACGCTGCACACAAGGAAAAGATGCACCTCTACGACATTGTCCACGGGCCGATAGCTGACGATAAGGTAGGGTTGCAGATTCAGTTTTTCAAACAGCAGTTTATTTCCATAGAGACCCTGATTGAGAGGCTAAAGTATCAGAAGCCTACATTTCAGTATTATTTCGGCACAGAACGCGCACTGGATTTTCTTAAACGAATATGAGCAACAACGAAACAACATTCATGATAAACTGTATCAGTAAGGATATAGTGGGCTTTCTTATGGAAGATTACGGCAAATCGCTGGAGGACAGTCTGAATATACTCTATAATTCCGAAACTTTTCAAAAATTGAACAATCCGGACACCGGTCTCTATTTCCAAAGTTCAAGATATGTCTATCAATTTCTGAAAAATGAAATTGAGACGGGAATAATGAGTTAACTTTATATAGGACACAAAATCGGGGCATCTCGTTCAAGCGAAATGCCCCGATTTTTATAAAACGGCTGAAGTAAGAGGGTGAATATGAGAGATGGAGTGCAAGGCGGCAATCCGCTCTCAGACTCGCCCGCCTAATATCCAAAAATTTCCTCCAAAGAAACCGTTTTCACCGGTCCGAGAGTGGCGAGGAACTTCGTGTCAAGATCCTTGATGTCACCGAGAATGGCGTAAGTGTAGTGACGATTCTTCACCCACTCGGCCTGCACTGCCTTCACGTCTTCTAACGTCATATTCTGGAGAGCCTCGAAAATTTCCTTGTCGAGAGGCGCGGAAAGGCCGAGGTCACGGCAATTTATGTAGCTGTTCAGGACACCCATGCCGATTGTGCGTGAAGTGCGCAGATTCGCGATAAGAGCCTCCTTCGCGATGCTGAAGGCAGCCTCTGATTCAGGAAGGTTGTTGATGATGTCATCGAACGCCTCAACAGCCTGCTTCATCTTGTCGTTTTGGGTGGCGATGAATGCCATGTAGTAGTACTTGCCGTCATGGTAGTATGGAGAAATCAGCGATGCCCATGCAGAATATGCAAGGCCGCGTGCCTCGCGCATCTCTTGGAATACAATGCTGTTCATTCCGCCTCCAAAGTAGCTGTTGTAGAGGTCTATGCCAGCCTCTGACGCAGGTGAGAACTGACGTCCGTCACATGAATACTGGATGTAGTAGAGCTGCTTGGCGTCATACTGTGCCATCACAACGGAGTTGTCCGCCGTCGTCTGATAGACAGGCCACTGTATGTTCGTATCCTCAAGGGTCTTACCCTCTATGACATGCACCTCGGAGAGAGCTTCCTTAAGAGTTTTCTCGGATGCAGGGCCATAGTAGACAACCTCATGTTTCTTGTCAAAGAGGCCACGCACCTTTGCAAGAAGTTCATCCGATGTGAGAGAAAGAATCCTCTCGTTGGAAAGAGTGCTGCGACGGATGGCGTCACCACCCATGAGCGCATATTTCTGAAGGGCACGGAAGCAACTCTGCTGATTGAGCTTGCTGTCGGCGCGGTCCTTGAGCATGTCGGCCTTGAGCCCCTCAAGAATCTCGTCGTCTCCCTGAGCGTTGTAAATGACATCCTCAACGATTGCCATCACATCCTTCATCGAGTCTCCGAGTCCCTCCATGGTGACATAAGTTCGTGTGTTTCCCACATAGCAGCGGTAGTCTGCCGCGAGGTCGTAGAGTTCCTTGGCAATCTCGTCATGACTCTTCGTGGCGGTGCCGAGGTAGGAAAGATAATTCAGAGCGAACGAAAGCTCCGGGTCCTGCTCGCGGTTGATGTCAAACACATATTCGAGGTTGAACAGACCGTTGGTCTCATTCTTCTTGTAGAGGACGTCAATCCCTGCAGCTTCCGCAAACGTTGACATTTCCTTGTTGAAGTCCACGAAGACAGGCTCAATCGGCTTTACCTCAGTGTTTTGAACCGCCGTAAGGAAATCTGACTGCCGGTCGCGGTTTGTAACGATAGGTGTGATCTTCGGCGCTGAAATCTTCTTCACCGTATTGTCCACCCCTTGTCTCTTGTTAATCACAACGTAACTGTCGGCTCCGAGATATTCGTTCGCCCACGCCACGACGTCATCCTTTGTCACCTTCGAGCATCTGTCAATCTTCCCCACGCAGTCAGCCCAGTCCTCACCGTCGATGAATGCGTTCACATAACTCATTGCCCTCTGGCCATTATCCTCAAGTCCGGCCATGTAGTCTTTCTTGAAATTGTTCACTGAGGCCTTTATAAGTTCCTCGTCAAAATCACCAGTACGAAGTTTCGCAATCTGGTCGAGAAGTATATCGCGGACCTCCTCAAGCGTCTGACCCTGCTTAGGATAGCCGACCATCAAAAACATTCCGTAGTCAGGCATGTTGTTGCTGAACCCGTAAGATGCAAGCACCTTCTGCTGTTGGTTAACGTTAAGGTCAAGCATTCCGGCCTTGCCGTTGTAAACGATTGAAGAAGCTATTTCCGCGACATCGTTTGACTTGTCCACAGCGGAAGGAAGTCGCCATGCCAGGTAAACATACTCTGACTCAAGGCCATACACATCGCGAACTTCAGGCGCGGTAATAGGCTTTTCCGGCTCGAACTCAAGCTTAGGGAGAGCCGGATTCGGCTGCATACCTCCGAAATACTTCTTTATTACAGAAATCATCTCGTCCGGGTCAAAGTCTCCGGAGAGGCAGATTGCCATATTGTTCGGCACATACCAGGTCCTGTGGTAGGCTTTTACATTGGTGATGGACGGATTCTTGAGATGTTCCTGCGTACCGAGGACAGTCTGGGTTCCGTAAGGATGGTGAGGGAAAAGCGCGGCAAGCACAGCCTCGTACATCTTGCGGTTATCCTTCGTAAGGGACATGTTCTTTTCTTCATAGATGGTTTCAAGCTCCGTGTGGAAACCGCGGATTACCGGGTGTTGGAAGCGATCCGCCTGCACTCTCGCCCAGTTTTCAATCTGGTTTGAAGGAATGTTCTCGACATACACCGTCTCGTCAGTAGACGTGAATGCATTAGTCCCGTCTGCTCCGATCATAGACATGAGTTTGTCATATTCATTAGGAATCGCAATCTTCGACGCTTCGTAGCTTATGGAGTCTATACGATGATAAACCGCAGCCCTCTCAGCCTCGTCTGTCGTCTTTCTGTAAACCTCGAAAAGGTTTTCTATTTCATCGAGCATAGGCTTTTCCGCCGCATAGTCACTCGTTCCGAACTGCTCAGTTCCCTTGAACATAAGGTGTTCGAAATAATGCGCGAGTCCGGTGGTCTCAGCCGGGTCGTTCTTACCTCCGACCTTGACCGCAATGTAGGTCTGGATTCTCGGAGTTTCCTTGTTGACGCTCATGTAGACCTTCAGGCCATTGTCAAGCGTGTAAATCCGTGTGTGCATCGGATCGTTCTTGACCGTCTCATACTCTTTCGCACACGAGGACGAGACGAGTGCGGCAATCACTGTAGCCGCAATTAAAAAGACTCTCTTCATATTGTTATACATAAATTTGTTTTGTCTGCACCAGAGTTTTATAGTTCAAAAATTTATGTTTCTAGAAACATGAAAAAAATAAACTGCTTCAGATTTTTCAATTATTTTCGAGTATAGATTTCTTTTGGAAGAAGGAGTGTACTGGATGTACACGACTGATGAGAAAATAAATATAGACCGAAAAGAACGAAAAAGATGATGCAGGTTATTTTTTGAAGGTTTCTTTAAAAAAGTCCCGAAGACGTGGCACACAAAAGTGCGGATCTTCGGGAACATATTCTTCGTTGACACAATCATTTGTCAATCAATTTTTCAGAGCGGGTGGCGAGAGTCGAACTCGTGGCCCTCGGCTTGGGAAGCCGATGCTCTACCACTGAGCTACACCCGCTTTTCCATTTCCCCGAGAGGAATGGACTGCAAATATATGAATTATTTTCCAAATAATGCAAAACTTTCTACCTATCTTTGCACGGCTTTCCGGAATGTGGGTATGCCAGACCGGGACGAATATAAAAATTACGATTACAATGATAAAGGTTCTTGTTTTTGATTTGGGAGGAGTTCTCCTCGACTTGGATTTGGATGCATGCTACAAATCATGCCGCGAAAAGCTTGGATTTGAAAGAGTTGACGAACTTGTCGGCCCTTGCCACCAGAAAGGGCTGTTCATGGAGCTTGAGGCGGGGAACATCACCGCGGAGAAGTTCTACGAGGGAGTTCTCGCAATGTCGGCTCCAGGAAAAACTCCACAGGACGTTAACGATGCATTCCGCCCGTTCCTCATCGGATTGGCAGATTATAAAGTTCCTATGCTCAAGGAGTTGAGTCAGAAATACGACCTCTATCTTCTCAGCAACAACAACGCGATGACCTGGCCGTTCGCCGTGGAGGAATTCGAGCACAAGGGTCTCCCGATTGACAGCGTATTCAAAAAGGCGTTCCTGTCTTTCGAAATGCACTGCCTCAAACCCGGAGACACCATCTATCAAAAGGCCATCAGCGAAATTCAGCGTCTCTCCGGTACTCCTGACTCTCCGGTTCAGCCGTCCGAGATGCTCTTCATCGACGACTCCCCAATCAATGTCGAAGCCGCCCGCCGCAACGGCATGCAGGCTGCCCACTACATCCAGGGCGACGACCTTAGGGCGCTATTAGATGGAGTTTGGGGAAAGGCTTAATTTCCCGTATAGAAAAGGATAAGGTCACTGAGGGCTCTGCGGCAGACCGGGCAGAAGCCAGCGGCTTCATTGGTGCGCATCCGGCAGTTGTCGGAAGGGCGAAATACACCGTGGAGAAGGTAGCCGCCGCCCTCGTAGACTCCGATGCGGTCAATCGCGTCCTGAGAATTGTCCAATTCGTTGACTTTCAGATGCCCGCCAGGAGTAGGCACGGAGCAGCCGTCCGGAAGCATATCCTTCCATTTCGCATCAAAATCAACCAGCGTCGTGATGTTAGGCTCCCATGGTTCCACGGAAATGTCGTAACTGGAATCGAGGGCATCGGCAAAATCGTAGAAATACTCGTCCGCAAGCCCACCGAAACTGTGCCCGAACTCATGAACCACAACGGGGCAGAATTTGCTGTGGTGGGCGGTCGTAAGGGTGTATGAATTATAGATACCGCCACCACCGTATGTATCTGTATTGGCGAGGATTATGATGTGCTCGTAAGGAATGCCTGAGAGAAGATCGTGGATGTCATGGACATTTTCGGAGGTGAGGTAGCGGTCGGAATAAAAAGTCGAGAAATGAGATTTTATAGCCGTATCCCGCCATGTTCCTTTAAGAGGTTCGGAAACTCCGGAGTCTTCTGAAACGGAATCCACAGCGATAATGTTAATACGATCAGCAAATTGCGAGAAAGGTGGCGCGGACAAGACGGCATCGCAGGCAGCCTGTGCATCTTTGTGGAAGAGTCTCATGTCTTTCTTCGCATATCCCTCGGCGACAATCACGACATCTATGCACTCCCTGCTGTCTCCTCCCTTATGAATATAACGCCAGGAAGTGCCGGAGGGACGCTGCCGACGAATCAAGATATCGGAAGGCTCAAGCAGGAAACGGTGTTCGGCACAGACAGAGCCATGTTTGTCGAACAACCTCAACGCGACATCTGCCTTGGCTAAAGGCATCGGAAGCAGCACCGTATGCTCAAAAGAACGGGATGTATGCTGCGCCTCGTCAGTTGTGAGCCATTCGCTGAAAAGTGACGAAAAAGACCAGACATATAGTTGTTTGCCAGTCTCGGCATCAGTCATGACCACTTCTCCGTTACCTCTGAGCGGCATGCCATCAAGGTTGCCCCTACGGCCGTACCAGCCTTCAGAACTCGACATACGGCAAAGGCTCACGGACTGCGCCGCGGCATCACCGCTGAAAATGTAATCTACGCGCAGAGTCTTGTCTGCAAACTTCTCGTCGAATGCAGTTCCGGCCAATGCCGACATAGAAAACAATCCTGAGACTATCGCTGCAACACTCAGCGACAACACAAAATTCAGCACTTTCGTCATAACACCATTACAAGTTTCGCAAGTATTCTAATCTAATTACTAATATTATCAAATCCCACGCACCTTTCCCGCTCCCCTAAATCCCCTCCCCACGGAAGTGTCCGTCTGAGACACGAAACCTTCAAAGTTAAGAAATATCCGTGAACACGTGACAATTCAACAAAAAAATTCTTATCTTTGCAACCCCATTGCCTCCGTAGTTTAATGGATAGAATTTCAGATTCCGGTTCTGACGGTTGCGGTTCGATTCCGCACGGGGGTACGAAAGGGGCTGACTAAAAAGTCTCTTGTTCCCCCTCCTTCGGACTTCCTAACCCCCGCAGACTAACGTCTGCGACCCCTATTAGGGGTATCTCGCGCCCCGGCGCGGTCCCTTCGGGACTTTGGGGTCAAGCTCCCTTAACGGACACCGCCACATTACAGGCCCTCGACGTCCGCATATTTAAACCGCCGTATCTTCCGTGTGGCCGTCTTCTCGAACGGTTCGCGCAAGACCTGTATGCAACTCAGGTGCGACGTCCTATTGACCTTGCGGTTCACGATCGAAAGAATCAGTGACTTGCACTCCTCAACCCTGCGGAGGAATTCCACCTCGCCCTCGTGATTCCAGTCAATGACATTTTCGTTGAAGGTCACGAGCGCCACCAACTTGTCCCCGCGAGAGAGCACAAGGGACTCGTCAACAAGGTCGATTCCGTTGAGCACCTGCTCTATTTCCTCCGGGTAGATGTTCTCTCCGGACGCACCGAGAATCATGTTGCTGAGTCGCCCCCTGATGGAGTATCGCCCTTGTGCATCAACCACGGCAAGGTCGTTGGTACGAAACCACCCGTCTTTCGTGAAGGCACTTGCTGTCCGCTGCGGATCCTTGTAGTAGCCGAGCATCACGTTGGGTCCCTTTGCAACAATCTCCCCTTCTCCGGTCTCGGGATTGACATTGTCAAGACGCAGCTGCACGCCACTTACTGGCATCCCTATCGAACCGGGCACACGAATCTTGCCGAGCGTGAAACTCAGTAGCGGTGAAGTTTCAGTGAGTCCATAGCCCACTGCGTATGGGAAGCCGGATTTGAGAAGAAAACGTTCGACTTCAATATCCAATTTGGCACCACCTATGCCGAAAAACGTAAGTTCACCTCCGAAAGTCTTTTTGAGTTTCAAACCGACAAGACGACATAGCAGCCAATTGGCGTTTCGATCCATCCAACTGAGTACAGGACTTTTGCGAATTGTCGGGAGTATGCTGTCACGATAGATTTTCTCTATAATAAGAGGGACAGAGAGCATGGTTGTTGGCCGCACGGTCTGCATTGCCTTGAGAAGCAGAGCTGGGACAGGCGGCTTCGACATATAATAGACAGAGGCCCCGACATACATCGGATAAAGCACACCAATAGTAAGCTCAAGCGTGTGTGACATAGGAAGTATGGAGAGCCAACGGTCATGCTCGTCGCGCTTGCGGGTGGCATAGCAGGACATCACGCAAGATGCGAGGTTTCTGTGACTCAACATCACCCCTTTTGCGTTCCCTGTGGTGCCGGAAGTGTAGATTATGGTCGCAATGTCGTCAGGACGGGAGGTTTCCGCTGATGTGCATCCATGGCCCGCGGCACCAAAAGAGTCAGCCCCAGCCTTCTTTACGGCACGCGCCGGCGTCTTTATAAACTCGAAAGACTCTATGTCAATGACGACGTCCAAACCGTCCAGCGCCTCATCGCTTACATTTGAAAGCAGCTTCTGTGAAACGAAGAGAGCCTTTGACTCTGAATGTTTCAGAATGTTAGTCACCTCATTTTCAGAAGATTCCGGCAGAATCGGAATTGCTATGCGTCCGAAAGCCACCCCTGTAAAGAACGCCACCGTCCAATTCGGCATGTTCTGGGCAAGCACGGCGACCTTGTCTCCGGCCACGACTCCGGCATCTGCCAGCACTCCTGAGAGCTCTTCACATTTATCCCTAAAACTCCGGTAACTATATTCAAGTTCCGCATCCACAGTCTTCGACAGGCGGTTTCCGGCATACGTCACGGTTGCATAATCATATAATTCGCGCAATGTCTCTATTTTTCTCATAATTGACTATTTTTTCATTTTTGCTCGGCAAAGGTATGGACAAAAGAAAGGTGTTCAATGCAACAAAACGCGGTATTAATGTTCAAAATAGGACATTTTGCGATTTAATACCACATTTTACGTCTATTTTATGTAAAATTTATATCTTTGCACTATGTCTAAATATGATGAAATAATATCCTCCTTCGGAATAAACTATCTCGAAGGAACGGTTTCCAAAGTCCAGGTCGCCGGAAAATTCTGTCTTGTCGACAATATCGAAAAAGACGGAGGAATGCATCGTGCAGATTTCAAGGCGGTTAGAAAACTGCGCTTCCCGATAAAGATTTCATTGGGATTCTGCCTCTACTGCAAAAGCGGCACAGCGACACTCCGCGTGCAACAGAGGGATTATTGCATCGGAAACAATGGAGTGCTGGTTGTTTTCGCTGGACAGATTCTGGAAAAGGTGACGTTGTCCAAAGGCTGCCGAGTGATTTTTGCGGCTCTCGACTCAGAATATATAATGACCGGAATCCGAGGACCACACGGCAAGAATCTCCGCCAGATGCTCCTGCACAGCCACGAGCCCATCATCACCGGAGTCGCCGAGGAAGAAGGCGAGAACTTCGAGCAGCTCTGCCACGCAATCAAGAACATTGTAGCCAACTGTGACGGCGAGACCGCCGATGGCATACTCTCCGGCTTTTCCTACATCTTTGCCAGCCTACTCCTGAAATGGACCCGCCAGTGGAACAACCGCATGGCAGGACAGAAGGCAACGGCGCCCAATGGCAATACAAGTTTCTCCTCCGACAGCCTTTCAATGCCAATGAACCGCGAGCAGGAGGTTCTTCTCCGCTTCGAGGAAGACCTTCACAACTTCTCCCGCAAGGATCGCACTGTGGCATTCTACGCCCGCCGCCAATGCCTTTCCGAGAAACATTTCTCAAGAATGGTCAAGAAAGCCTCAGGCCGCAAACCGATGGACATAATCCGCGAATACGTCATTCTCGACGCCAAGAGCCTCCTTCTCACCGGCCTCTACTCCGTCAAGGAAATAGCCGAAAAGCTCGGCTTCATCAACAACTCCTTCTTCTCCCGCTACTTCCGTCTTGCCACCGCCCAGACCCCGCTTGAATTCCTCCGCGGCAGCGAGGAATAACATACTGCCATATTTTTTCAGTTAAACATACTATCTTTGCATCAAAGTATTCATAGAATATGGCAAAGAATTTTTTCAAGAGATACATCTGGCTGATTAATCTGATCAACCGCAGAAAGTATGTCTCCTTCAAGGAGATCAGCGAAGCTTGGCAGCGCAGTCCGCTGAATGAAACGGGAGAACCATTGTCAGAAAGAACGTTCTTCAACCACAAAGATGCGATCTTCGAGATGTTCGGGATCGAGATTTTCAACGACAGGAGCCTCGGATTCTACATCGGACACTCAAATGTCGGAAGCGACGAGACAAGCAATTGGATGCTACACACGCTGTGCCTCAACAATGTGCTACATGAAAATGCCGACATGAAAGACCGAATACTCATGGAGAAGGTTCCTTCATGCGAGAGATTCCTGACGGATATCATCAGTGCAATGCGGGATTCAAGAGTGATCAACCTCTACTACCAGAGTTTCTGGAATCCGGAGCCACATTTCTTCAATGTTCGCCCCTACTGCGTCAAACACTTCAAACAACGGTGGTACATGCTTGGAGACAGCGACTTAGGACTGAGAATATACTCTTTGGATCGATTCGTAGACATGGAGGAGTTGGAGGAAAGGTTCGAACTTCCGAAGGACTTCGATGCTGATGGATATTTTCGAGACTACTTCGGTGTCATCATCGGGGATGCCCCTGAAGACATCAAACTCCGGGTCGTGCCGGATCAGGTCAAATACTTCCGGACACTGCCGCTGCACTGGTCGCAAAAAGAAATGATTCAAGAGGACGGAAGCTCGGTCTTCAGTTACCACATCGCCCCCACATTCGATTTCGTGCAGGAGATTCTGTCGCACGGAGCGGACGTGGAGGTGTTGGAGCCACTTGAACTGCGCGAAAATATCTCCGACATCATCGCAGGTATGGCTTCGCGCTATGGGATTCCCATTTCGGATGACAAATAGCGGACAGTTTCTACATTGGGAATGCACAATCACATCGCCCTCAGGCAGTTTCGTCAGCTGTTGATGCCTATTGTGAGTATCCGAAATGTGAACTATTCTCATATCTCTTGTCCCAATGGTTGTCCGCAAAGGTAGGCCATCACACTGCCATTTTGTGGCAGTTGCGAAATACTTTTAAAAAGTTTCGCATAATCATACCCACTAGTCATTTGCGTCGTCAGACTCTCAAAGAAAAAGCCCTCTTCATCTTCCGAAAAGGGCTTCTCAAGTGTTTTAAATGCGTTTTTGTTTCTGCTTTGTGGAGATGGGCGGACTATTATGCCTATCTCTTGTAGCTTAGCAGGTGTTGCTAAGTGATTGATATAACACAATAAGACCAAAGCAGAAGCTAGGAATGTTTTTGAAAAAGGATTATGGAATAAATGCAAAACGATTAAATTCCTTATTTTTGCAAAACAAAACGGAATCGGAAATGGAACTGACTGCATACATCAAAGACTTGTGTGAAAAGGGAGAAAGCACAGAAGTGGAATTCAAAAGTGCTGCCGGAGGCTTTCCCGGAAGTTTCTGGGAGACATACTCTGCCTTTGGAAACACCAATGGCGGCATCATTGTCCTTGGCATAAAGGAGAAGAATCAGAAATTTCGCCTAGATAAACTCACCGAAGAACAGATTCTCAAATACAAGAAACAATATTGGGATGACGTTCACAACCGTAACAAAGCGAACACTTGTCTCACAATGGACAGTGATGTCTTCGACGAAAACTACGGAGGCTCTCATATCCTTGTATTCCGCATTCCAAGAGCTCAATATAGCAAAAGACCTATCTACATCGGTCCGAATCCTCTTGAAGGAACTTATGTTCGTCGTCACGAAGGCGATTACAAACTCGAACCAGATGCTGTGCGTAGAATGTTTGCAGATGCAGACGTCCTGACACATCCTCTCGACGGGAAGATCCTGAAGAACCTCAGCTTGGAAAAAGACTTCGATACCACCACCATAAGGCAATATCGTCAGTTACACAACAACGCCCACGCAGGTCATCCGTGGAGCGAACTATCTGACCTTGACTTTTTCAAAAAGATAGGCGGATATAAGTCTGACCCCGACACAGGGGAAGAAGGTTTCACATTGGCTGCTGTCCTTATGTTTGGACTTGAGCAGACCATCTTACGCTTCCTGCCACATTATTACGTGGATTTCAGAGAAAAGCTCAGCACGGATCCGGCAATCCGTTGGACTGATAGAATCCACCCGGATGGCACATGGGAGGCGAACCTATACCAGTTCCACCGCCGAGTTTACCTGAAAATGTCACAGTCACTTCCTACACCATTCAAGTTGGAAGGCATACAGAGAATAGACGACACCCCAGCACACAAGGCTCTGCGAGAAGCCATTATCAACACCATAATCCACTCGCGCTTCAACTCTATGCACTGTATAGTGATTGAACATTATCCCGACAGATTAGTATTCCGAAACCCTGGTTCACTTCTCGTGACATTGGAACAATACTACGAAGGAGGCACTAGTATATGCCGTAACTCCAACCTTCAAAAGATGTTTGAATTCATTGGAGAAGGTGAACGCGCCGGCAGTGGAATTGATACTATCAAGAAAGGTTGGAAAGAAAACGGATGGGCAGAACCGGAGGTCAGGGAGATCGCGGATCCTGAGCAGGTCGAACTAACTCTATTCTTGAATAATGGGGGCAAGAATGAGCCGACAAACAACGTCGGTGAGCCTATAAGAACCGATATTGAACCGATAAATGACAATGATGAGCCGATAAAAGACCTTATAAGTGGCGATTCATTAAGTATTTATAGGCTCATAAAGGCTCAGCCAACCCTTTCAAAACCCAAAATTGCAGAAGCCCTGAATATCTCTATCAGTACGGTTAAGAGACGCATTGAGGAACTAGTGGCAAAAGGAATAATAAAGCACGAAGGTCCTAATAAGTCTGGCTATTGGAAAATACTCAAATAAATCCATCTCCATAACCACCCTAGACATCCTCAACCTTCAGGTCAACGCCAAATACCTCAAAGGCCTCTTGGAACTGAGCCAGGATTGGAATAATCCCTTCATCAGCATAGGAGAGATCGTGAAACTCTGCGCCCCACGCATAGAGAAACGCTAGGAACGCTTCGAGAAACTCCAAGCCCTGGCAATTCAGATAGCAGAAGACATAGCCCGGACCGAAAAAGTTCTATATGTCGACCTTGAACTCTCATCAAAGCAGTTCCAGATGCGTTATAGTGACATCAGCACAGGAGAAATCCATATATTCCCAGCCAACTTCACAAGAGCAGAGATCGATCCTGAACTCATCGTCGGAGCCGACCTCGAACAGGAGATCCTCGCCTCCATTGAAGAAGCTGCTGTGCAAGGAACCCGGTTCTTTGTCATCGACAACATCACATTCATCTGCAACGACTCCGAGAAAGGAGCAACCGCAGGAAGCTTCATGATGAGACTCATACGTCTTAAAAAGAAATATGGCCCCACCACAGTCGTCATAGCCCACACTCCCCAAAGAAGAGCCTGGGAACCAATCACCCAGAACGACCTTGCCGGAAGTGCCAAACTCATCAACTTCTTCGATGCAGGCATAGCCCTCTCCCGCAGTGCAAAAGACAACAACCTCCGCTATCTCAAGCAGGTAAAAGTCCGCACAGGAGAATACAGATACGATGCAGAGAACGTCATCATCTTTGATATCAGCAAGATCAGCGGATTCCTCAAATTCGAAATATAGGGATATGGCATGGAATCCGAACACCTCAAGAACCGTGAAGGCTCGGATGACTACGACGAAATAATAGAAATCCTCAAACTACAGAAACAAGGCAAATCCGTCCGCGAGATCGCTGAATTTCTTGGAATGGCCAGCAGCACAGTCTTCCGCCGCATCAAAAAGGCAAAAGAAAACAACATCACCATTCCAGAAGAAACCGTTCCATCTGTTCCACCCGTTCCACAAGCGGAACACACGGAACAAGTGAAACAATACACCTTATCATATAAAGACGACACCAATGAAATATAAATACCACCTCCTCAAATACTACGGCAAGCAATCGCGCCTGACTGGCCCAGAATGTGGCCGACATCATTGCTTTACCCCTTATGTCGATGAAAACGACCAGATTGTTTCCCCTCAATATGGCCGCTGCGACCACGAATCCAGTTGCGGCTATGTCCTTTATCCGCTAACGGAACAACATTACCAGCCTCAACATCAGAATAGGATCCTCTCCAAAACACGACCTAAGCCTATCTCAAACCTCTGCACCATTCCGCAAAGTATAGTGCAGAAGACAATCCGTAAAGACAGGTTCAGCGACTTCCGCCTTTTCCTCAGCACTCTCTTTAACAAACCCACCATAGAAAGACTGATAGACCAATACCAGCTTGGCATCACGAAATCTGGCGATGTAATCTTCTATCAGATAGACCGCCAAGGGAAATGTCGCACAGGCAAAGTAATGAAATACAACCCTCAAACCGGTCGCCGCATAAAAGACGACACCGCAAAGCCCCCAATCACCTGGGTGCATTCCCTGCTCAAACAGCAGGGAGTGCTCCCGCAAGACCGGGAACTCACTCAATGCCTCTTCGGAGAACACCTTCTGAAACATCATCAAGACCAAGCACCCAATGGACAAACGCAACAGGCAGGAGCGTATATACCTGTAAAGGACAAACCGCCTCAGACCAGCTCGCCGATTGCCTCTGCCAAGCTGCAATAAAAAACTTCCCAGACAGGCGCATCCGGACAGACTACTCCGACGGCGACCCCGACTGGGAAGAAAACTTCTATATCCTGCGACATTACAAATGTCCTGCAGTACTCACCGAAAACTTCTTTATGGATGGCTTAGACTTCGAATTTCTGCAAAGCAAGGCATGTAAACAAGCGATTGTGGATACTCATGTTGAGGGGATAACAGAATACATAGAAAGTACTCAGTATGATAGCATCTTGAGAAATTTAACGACAACTTGGCATTAATTGAAATTTGTTTTTTATCTTTGTTGTCGCATCGCTAGCCCTTGTGGGTGGCGGGGCATAAAATATTGAAGACGTTACTTGACGTTTATCTTCCACCATCAAACTTCGCAACTTTGATTTACTACCGGAAGAAACGCAACGGGAACGTCCACATAAGGTGTATATTCGGACACCGCGCTCGGCGTGGAGTCTTGTATGTATATCCTAGACGTGGGCTAGCGACGTTGCTTATTCTGGTAGAAAGGCAATGCGAAGGCCTGATGGTAGGATAAGCAAGAGTACAGACTCCCACGTCTTTTGTTTTATATGGTCGGGAAGGGGCAGTGCCTGGCGTAAGACAACATTTAAATGAAGAGAACTGCCGTCATCCTTTTGATTTTATCTGCATTTTTAGCGTTTTCGGGATGCAAAACCTATGAATATGACTACTACGGTAGCATCGAAGGAATCGTAACTGACACTAAAAACAATTCCCCTATTTCAAATGCATCAGTATTATTGATGCCAGGCTCTGTGTCTTTCCAGACTCTAACTGACGGAAGTTTTGTATTTAGTGATCTGGAAGAGGGGCAATATACAATATCTGTCACAAAAGATGGCTACCAATCTAATCGCAAAACAGTCAATGTCATCAGTGGGGAAAAGGTCAGTACAACAGTACAGATGCGTATAATTAATAAAATCTAAAATTGGATATATGAACAGAATTTTTACTGCGATTGGGATCGCTGTACTTATCTTATCCTGTGCTCCAGAAGCCATAGAGGAGTCCACAGGGAATCTTAGTGGAATTGTTTATGACAAAAGTACGGGAGATCCAGTTCCTGTAGTGAACATTGAACTTGAACCTAGTGGAAAATCAACAGTCACCGGAAGCGATGGAGGTTTCAGTTTCAACAATCTCAAATCCGGAGAATATTGCATCTCTTTTTCCAAAGAAGGATACAAAGCCGGTAATAAAAATGTATCTGTCACATCAGGCGAAGATACAGAGACTCACTTGACAATCGAAAGGATACCTGCCGTTATAACTTGCGACCGCGAACTTCTGGATTTTGGTGATAATGCCAGCATGAATACTCTCTCCTTTAACATTGTCAACAACAACCATATTGACTTGAATTACAGCATTATAGAAAATTGTGGCTGGATAGTAGAATCTGATCCGACTTCCGGCGTTCTGCCTTATGGGAAAACCGGAACCATTGTGTTGAAAATAGACAGAGAATTACTCATTGCCGGAGTCAACGAAACTGTCGTAGTAGTGCGGACAGAAGGTGAAGGCAGTTCCGAACTCACAGTGCGCGCCACAGGAATCGAGAAAAAGAAGCCTGCGCTTAATATTCATGAGACCACAGAGGTAAAAGCATCTTCCGCAATGCTCAATGCTGAAATTACAGATCCAGGTGCTCCTGCATATACAGAGAGAGGATTTGTCTACAGCGAAAGTCCTATGCCTGATCTGGATAATACTATAGCGAAAATGACAGCATCAGTGACAGACGACAAAACGTTCTCAGTTAAATTGGCAGGCCTTACGCTCGGCACGACCTATTACGCGCGCGCCTACGCCATAAATGAAATAGGAACGGCATATAGTACTAATCAGGTTTCGTTCAAAACAGTTGCAACGATACCACTTGTAACATTAGATGGAATAAATGTAGATGCTTCGGGAAAGGCAGCAATGCTTTATGGGGCAATCTCAGACTCAGGAGACCCTGTATATCACGAAAAGGGATTCGTCTATAGTACTACTGACACTTATCCTACCATATATGATAATAAATTAACGGTTAGTGGAGACAATCACGGTGCTTTTGAGACAAAACTCACATCGTTGGAATATGATGTTGATTATTATGTTCGCGCATTTGCTACAAATGAGGCAGGAACCGCGTATAGTGATATGCAGAAGATAATAATAGAGACCTCTTTACCTGTTGTAATTACCAAAGATATAACTGATGTTGACAAAGAACACTCGGTTGCAGTATTACATGGAGAAATCACAAATGCTGGACTTCCCGTATTTACCGAAAAGGGATTTGTTTATAGTAATTTATATGAAAGTCCGACTATATATGACTCGAAGTTTGTTGTAGAAGGAAGTAAAAGTGGAAGATTCGAATACAGATGTACTAAGTTACCTGCAACAAACTCGTATTATGTACGAGCTTATGCTATTAACGATAAGGGGGTTGTATATGGAGAAGTAGTTAAATTGTTTGAAAAAGATTGGGTTGAGATTTCATCTATAAATATTGCCGTAATGAAGAGTGATATTGGTATAGGCTCCTGGCATGACACAAATTCGTTATGCGAGAATACAAACCACGAAGGTTATACCGATTGGAGATTACCGTCATTAGATGAACTAGCCACGATATATACTATTAGTGACATTATTGGTGGATTCTCAAAATCGAAGTATTGGAGCAATTTAGAGAATAGTGAATATGATGGAGATCGTTATTATGACGACTACTATTATTGGACAATCGATTTTAATTCTGGAACACGTAATGCATATGGAAGAGACGGGATGGATAGATTTCATGCTCGTTGCATAAGAACATTAAAGTAAGATACCTATGAAGATACTTATTAAATTATTCAGCATAATATGTGTCTCCTTGCATATTTTAGCCTGCAGTAAAATCGAGCAAGAAGACACTTATAAGTTAGCATCACTTTTCGGTGTAATATATGACAATTCTACCGGGTATCCGGTACCTGATTGTAGAGTTGAGCTTTTAGAAGATACTTATTTGAATGGGACACCGAGTACATTATTGTACTCGTCCGTAACCGGTAGCGATGGTAGTTTCAGTATTGATGGAATAGAGGTTAAAAGTAAACAGTATCCTAGAACCCTTTATATTAGGCTTTCATGCAAACAATACAATACTATGCAGCAAAGAATTAAAGTAGCATATGGGCAAACACCCGAAATCAGTTTAAATATCAATCCTAAATAACAAACTAAAGTATTTAATCATGAAAAAGTACATTATCTTAATGATGGTCGCTATGGTAGCGACTGCATGCGGAGCCCAGAAGCGTGTTCCGGCTCAAACTCATGCACAGTCTCAATCATCTGCTCCTTTTGGAGAAGTTTATTCACTGCCTTGTGAAGTTTATGACACTGACAATGAGTTTGCTGCTACTGGTATCTATCGTGGCTCATCGTATCAGAAAGGCGAATGTCAGCTTAACGCTCTTGAGAATGCCAAGCAACTCGTTTATGCCAAATATCATCATGCGTATAATGGTATGATTAGTAATTATAGTTCTACCATTGGTAATAATCGTGGCAATGATATCGCGACTAAACTTCAGAGAGCGGGAGATCAAGTTGTAAAAGCTGTTCTTAATGACATTCAGGCTTGTTGTATTAAATTCTCTGGTGTTCAGGAGGATGGCATGATAGAATGTTATGTTGGAATCAAAGTTCCGAAGCGGGCTATTGCTGCTCAAGTTGCTAAGACTGTTGCCGACGTTCTCACTCCTGATGAAAAAATGCAGATTAATTTTGAGGAAGATCAGTACAGGAAGCAGATGGAACAGCGTTTCAACGACTATAAGGAACAGAACAAGTAACATGAGATACATATTAATGCTTTTATGCACTTTGTTCCCATTGCCGTCAATGGGGCAAAGTGCTTATTCGGGTGAAAGACCTGACTGGACAAAAGGATATTTCAAGGAGATGCCTAATTCATATGTTGAGGTTGTATCAGCTTTTGGATATGACCTGAAAGAAGCACGAGACAAAGCAGCAAAAGAGGCTATCCATCGAAGAAGTCTTGCAACCGGAGCCGAAGCAAGCGTAAGAATTTTCGGAGATGAGGTGAAAGTGGATTCGAATCATGACGTAATCGTAAAAGCACGAATCGTTGACGAATATATCCACCACACCTCAAGAGGTTATACTGTTTATTTGTTGGTTCAGACCGCGAAAAACCCAACTTATCAATATGAGCCAGTAGCGATTTCTGAAGATTATCCTTTTTCAGCACGAGTATTTGTTCCTGGAATGGCTCAGATTCATAAGGGGTCGGTAACAAAAGGAGCGCTCTTCATTTCAGGAGAGTGCTTGTTCGTCGCAGGAATAGTGACTGGGCAGCTTTTGGCAGATAATTATTATCAGAAAAGCCATATAGAGAAATACGACGCAAAAACTCGCAAAGCATATATTGATAGAGCAAACGCCTCTTTGATGGTCAGAAATATATCTATAGCCGGAGCCGCTGCGATATATGTATGGAATGTAATAGATGGTGTTGTTGCCAAAGGAAACAAGCACATTGTTGTCGGTAACGCTGCATTGGCGATGACGCCATACGTAAATCCCTATTCAGCAGGTCTGGCCTTTAATATAACTTTTTAGTTCTGACTATGGATGATCAGTTTGTCTTCGCCATAATTTCTTGTGCGGCTACAGTTTTTTCTGCTTATATCGGTTGGAAAACTTTTAGGGTGAAGAACTCTTCACATCATGGTAAGAATCTAATATCAGAGTATGCAGAAATGCTTGACGGGGACAGTGAGAGTCAGCGAAGTTTTGCTATCAATGAGATACACGCATTTGCTATTAAAAATAAGGAGTATCGAGCCATTATTTGCGATATCTTATGCTCACATATCAAACGAATCAATGCATTTGAAATGTCACCGGTTTCAGGTAAAGCAGGTAATATACCAGAGGTTAAGAAAATTTTAGATTTACTCTTTGCTTCTGGTGGTGTCTTCGAAGAAGAACAGAAAGATCTTCAAAATACCATTTTCCTGAATTGGCATTTGGGCAAGACACATTGTGTAAGAAATGTGAATTTTTCTGGTTGTAACTTCACGAACTGCGAGTTCCATAGTGTTGTTTTTTATAATTGCAAAATGAGCGAGGTTGTAATTAATAACTGTACATTCAAGAACAATACAGAACTTAATAAATGCCTTTTGAATGGAGCCAGTATTAATAACAAGACTTTGTTTCGTAATGTTGTAATAAAAGATTCTACATTAAAAGGAGCAAAAATATCCGACGTGCAATTTGTCAGAACTGATTTCGGCAGTTTAATATTCTACACAGCCGACATATCTGCTTCCAAGTTTGTTCATTGCGAAATAATGCACTGTGATTTCACATATGCACATTTTAGAAATGTTTCAATGGAATTCAAGAATACGAAACTGATGAATGTCCAAATTCAGTATTTCGATTCCCTTGAACTAAAATATACCGCAGATACCACTTCGAATACGATTTCATTATAGTATTATGAAATTACACTTACAAACCATATTCATCATTATTCTTGTATCAATACCATCAAAGGCACAAGACTTTGACTCGTACAAACAATCTGTTCAGTCTCGTTTCGAGTCATATAAAGATCAAAAGGAAAAAGAATTTGCAGACTACCGGGCAAAGGCGAATGCTGAATTTGTCGAATATGTAAGGCAGACATGGGAGAAGTTCAACAGTAATGCACCAGTCCGCAAGCCGGAGAAAGAGCCTTATGTTCCTCCTGTAGTTTTGCCGGAACTGGATGATGATATCGATATTCCTGATGAGGAGATTGACATTCCGGACATTGATTTCGGCAATCTGGATGAGCAGCCGCACATTCCGATAATTCCGATGCCAACTCCTAAGCCGGCTCCTGACAAGCCTACAATATCATTTACCTTTTACGGAACGAAATGCAAGGTGGGTTTTGACAGATCTGACAAGGTCATGCTTAATGGTATAGACGAGGATTCTGTCGCGGATATGTGGGAAGCGTTGTCTTCTTCGGCTTATGACGATGTCTTGACCGACTGCATAGCAATCAAGAATAGTCTGGAATTATGCGACTGGGGATATTACAAGTTGGTTCGGAAAGTATCTGACGAAATATACGGAGAAAGCGACGAAGCGGTGGTTTTATCCGCGTATGTAATGGCAAACTCCGGATATAAATTGCGAATGGGGCGTCTGAAAACAGATAAACTATGTCTATTGTTGGGAACTGAAGATGGTATTTATGACTGTCTGAGTGTTACTATAGACGGCGACGATTTTTATCTTTTTGAAGATACTGATTGTACCAGCATAGCCATTATGAAGAATGGTTTTCCAAATGAGAAAGGCATGAACCTTTCCATATATCGACATCAGGGATTTGATTATTCGCCGACTTCAGAAAGAACGCTTATATCTGACGCATACCGAAGCTTGTCCGCATCTGTAAAGGCAAACAAGAATATGATAGACTTCTATGACACATATCCTTGCCCATACAGAAAGGAAGAGCCAGGCACTTCTTGGGTATATTACGCCAATGCACCATTAGATGCCAACGTTCAAGCCACGCTTTATTCTGAGTTAAAAGCTGCAATTGCCGGGAAGTCCCAGAAAGAAGCAGGCAATATGCTTCTCAATTTTGTTCAGACAGCATTTGAATATAAAACTGACGGAGAATACTGGGGATATGAAAGACCTCTGTTTGCAGCTGAAACTCTCTACTATCCTTATAGCGATTGTGAAGACAGATCCATACTATTCTCTCGATTAGTACGCGATCTGATGGGATTGGATGTCGTATTCCTGCATTACGAAGGTCATCTTGCAACAGCAGTGGCCTTTGATGAAGATATTTCAGGCGATTATATCAAATTAAACGGTAAGAAATATCTTGTATGTGATCCGACATACATCAACGCTCCTATCGGCATGGAAATGCCAAATCTCCAATTGGTCAAGGTTATCAGACTATCTATGTCATAAGAAGTTAATTCCTCTTAGGATAAACCTCTCAAAGACATTTACAAAGCGGTGTCGCCCTCTATGTCTTTCTACGAAAGCCACAGAAGGAGACTTATCTATAACTTCGGACCACCGCAAGACTCTCGTCTTTTCACGGAAAAGCCAAGAGACTTGCTTTTAAGGCGGTCCTCCGGTGTATGGGCGGCGACATCAGTGCCGTAGCCCCCAGTGCAAGTCGCCGCCCGGGAACGTTTTCCTGCTTAAGTGTAGGTCGGTAGTCGAACAGTGCCACGAGTGACCCCAGCATTTCAATCGGGCCACAGTGCAGAACTTCAACGTCGCTGCTTTCTTTCTTCCGAGAGGCTGCGCCTCCCTCCGTCCACCTTCGGTGGCTTCGCAACCTCGGTACCGCCCCTCGCGGCTGTCGCTGCTGATGGTGCTGTGGATAATATCAATGTCGATGGTGGTGATCCTGTTTGTGTGTTGGTTCTTTCGTAGTTCTTGATCTTGCCTTTCTCTCTACTGTATCGGATGGATTGCTGTCTCACTCTCTTGAGACAAAACCAGTCAAGCAGTCTGTAGAAGTCCAGACGAAAATCGTCTATCGTGACAGCGTAGTCTTCAAAGACGTGGTCGTTTATGAGACTGTAGAGGTCGAAAAAGAGCTCTCCGGCTGGCAGACCTTCAAGATGAAGATGGGTGGCTGGTTTCTCGGAATCATCGTTATTCTGATAGTTCTATTGATACTATACATTGTTAAACCCCTTAAAAACTTTAAGCTATGAAGTACGTTCCCTCAATTGCTTTTGACGAGATGAGTGGCTCGGCAAAAGGCGTGACTACGGCTAAGAGTCGTGGTCGTAAGTACATCCGTAATCGCGGATATGGCGGTGGTGTAAGAACATCCGCACAGGCAGCTGTTAAATCAGTATTCAAGCAGCTCACCCAGAACTGGAAGAACCTTACTAATGCGCAGATCCTTTCTTGGAATGCTCTCGCGCAGACTCAGGCAGGTAAGTCCGTTCTCGGAACTGCATCGAAGATCACAGGTGCCAACCTTTACACAAGGCTGAACTACTGGATCGTTCAGACTGGCGGCGTTGCCCTCGCAACCTCTCCAACCATCGTTGGCGTTGATGCTCCGGCTGAGGATGAATTTGACCTCTCAGCAGAGGCGTTCACCTTCCAGCTGACTGATATGCCTGAGAACCATGCAGATTTCAGGCTCATCATCCAGGCATCCGCATCTCAGTCAAACGGTATCAGCCGTGCGTACAGCAAAGCCGTTCAGATTGGCGCAGCTCGCGAAGTCGTTGACGAGATGATCAATATCAAGGACGACTACGAGGCTGTTCATGGCGCAGTAACCGAGGCAGCACCTAAGGTGTTTCTCAAGTACTTCTTCGCAAACGCTAAGACCGGTGAGAAGTTAGGCGAAATGCTTGGCGTCGTGAAGCTGGGGTAATCCTCTGATCTCGCCGGAAACGGTCGCAAAAGAATGTCCGCCACCCTGATTAAGTTCTGGATGGCGGTTTTCTGTATACCTTATATTATATATATCGCCCATTTTCCACCAACGAATCGGTATATCAAAGTGTAGTAAAATAAATTACGCATAATTTCGCGTTTTATGCGTGAAATTATGCGTAAACCACTTAACTGATTGATATGCAACCGAAATAGTGGAGATGGGCGGACTCGAACCGCCGTCCAAACACCGCACCGGGTGGCTTTCTACACGCTTATCCGTCCTTTGTTTTTCGACTGCAACCTGCCGGAAGGCGGGCCAGATGCAGCTTATCGGCTTGGGCTTGGCGACACTCAGCCGAGTCGGTGTCGTGCAGACCGTTTGAAATGATACCCCATTTGACAGGACAGAACAGTCGGAAAAGTCTGTCGGGATACTCGTCGCCGGAGCAGCCTTGGCCCCGGAGATTAAGCCGTTCTACTTGGTAGACTAGGCAGCGAGTGCGTAAGAGTTGTTGCCAACTAATTGTTTGGAAGCTGAGATTAACGGGCAAACCTCCGACGCCCGGCGTGCTTACCGTCCAATGTCTGATGCTGTCAAAACCAAAACATCCCCATTGAAGTAAGTCTGCAAATATATGCTGTTTTACAAAAATATCCAAAAATATCTCATAAATACAGCACCACAGAGCATAAATATGAGAGAGAAAAAGCTAACCAAGAAGTCCCTTGGGGACTTTCGGGTCAGCCTCTCATCGATAATATTCAAGAAATCAACTAATTACAATGCCCTTGCCGCAGCGCTGCAAGAAGAACGCTCCGGATGGCGATGAACTTCTTTGCTGCCCCTTGCGACAAAATTTCTCATCACCGAAGACGGTCTCAAAGACTTGCCGGAGCGGGCTGTGCGTGAAGTTGAAACCGACTTCGCTTTGGTCTCATCATAATATTTCAAATCCTCCACTACGGACTTTCCTTTCACGATGTAGCCGTCCCTGTCGTCAAAGAGTTCATAATCAAAGGTGTAGGTTTCCCCTTCAAGAGAAGCCTTCACGCTACCGTCGGTTAGCACATAAGAATAATAGCGTCCGTACTCATCGTAAGGATTGTTGCTGTCGAAAAACCAGGTCGCATAATATTCGCCATTTTCATCACCATAATCACCCGGAACCAGAGAGAACGGAACAAGCGTATTCTCGTTGAAAACATCCGGAGTCCGACAAAGATAGTCTCCAGCAGGAAGTTTCACGCCGGAAGTCAATTCCTCGGTGCAGAGTTCGATTTTGAGCCAAGCATCATCCTTTTGCGAATCTTTTTCGAAGAGTTGGACATCCCATTTTGAGTAGCCGGATTTCTTTATGTCGTATGGCGCACCATAGAAAATCTGCACACCTGCATTATAGTTCTTAATCTCTTTTATCTCGTATGTGCTTCTGTCCCCTTGATTTCCACGCTGCGGCGGCTTGTTGTACGCAGGAACGTAGAACAATTCCGGAGTGCCGTTGTAATTGAATACGAACTGCGCCTTTTCTGTGAGGAAGGTCCCATTGAGATTATAACTGCCATCGCTATTTTGTGAAACATTCAAAGAACCATCAGTCACAAGATAGTACGCTCCTTCAGACGAGCCGTCCGGACAATAATAAATGTATGACGGATACATCACCTCGTTTTCCTCTTCTCCGATGTAGGTGCAAGGCACATCAGTCTTGATGTTGGCTGAGACCGGATATTTGCCGTCCGCAAGACGGATTATCTTGCCTTCATTGGTGTAGGTGTTCACCTCCGCCACAAGTGCCGCGCCTTTGCCGGTGAAATTGTAATTGTCGTCGTAGGTCACTCCGGCAGAACACAATACAAGGTCATAAACATCAAACAATGCTTTAACCCCGGAATAGCTTGTGCTGACATAAACGAGGTCCGCAGTCCGGATGTTATTGAATGTGTAGGTAATTTCGGAAGGATTTCCGCCACCGCCTCCGTGATTTCCACCCGTGTTGCCGCCTCCTGTTTCAGGAATACGATCTCCCTCGCAGGCTACCGCAAAAATTGCAGTCGCCGCGAATATCGAAATAATTGTTCCTCTTTTCATAAACTAAGCAATAATCTAAACTGTATCAAAATTCGCATACACCGGCCTATATCCAAGCCTCGAAAATGCTGAAATTATTTTGTTTTAGGAGCGGAAGATGGGGCTGCCACATCTTTGCGGAGCATCTTGCAGGTTCCGTCAAACGAGGATCCGAGTTCAACTGCAATTTTCGCAATCTCCAGGTCGCCCTTCACTTCGCAGGCCGCCTTGAGAGAAAGGACGTCACGCACTGTGAGGCTGCCTTCGACCTTTCCGAAGATATCCGCATTATCACAAAGAATCTCTCCCTTCACATATGCACCTTCGCCGACCACCACGCGACCGGTTGTCGTAATTTTGCCTTCAAATGTTCCGTCAATCCTGATGTCTGACTTGGACTCGATTTCACCTTTGAAAACAGTTCCTGCCGAAATACGGCTCACCGCATTGATATTGCCTACCGGCTGTTCCTTAGTTGCCATTTTTTCAAATTTAAAATTTAGAAATTCTTTAATAATCCTCAAGTATTCGTAAAAGGGAAGGAATTGAATAAAAAGGATGATTGCAAGGCTTGCGAGGAGTTCAAACCGCAGCAACCTGATGGTTGTGAGGATTTGGACGACGAGCGTAACGCAGCAAGCGCCTTTTTATTCGGTTCCTTTATGCCTCTTTTCCGTGACAATTCTTATACTTCTTACCCGACCCGCAAGGACAAGGATCATTACGTCCCACTGTCTTCTCTACCCTCATCGGCATCTTGCTGCGTGGCTGTCCGCCATTGGTGACAAGATCGCTACGGCTTGTAGTCATCCTGTTCATATTCAACTTCGGAGCCTCTGCCGCAGGTCTCGGAGCTTCTTCACGAAGAGCTATGCCGGCACGGAGAAGGAACGAGAGAGCGTCCTGATTAAGGGACTCAAGCATTGCACTGAACAGGTTGAAACTCTCAAACTTATAGACGAGAAGCGGATCCTTCTGCTCGTAAGATGCGTTCTGAACCGACTGTTTGAGGTCGTCCATATCGCGGAGATGGTCCTTCCAATGACGGTCAATCTCGAAGAGCACGATTGTCTTGGAGAGAGCCTTCCCGATTTCCTTGCCCTGATTCTCGTATGCACGCTGGAGATTCACGGAAAGGTTCAGCATACGACGGCCGTCGGTAATAGGAATCGCGATATTGACATAGCGATTGCCCTGAGTCTCGTAAACCTGCCGTATGATAGGAAGAGCCTTCTGAATCATCGCGTCGATGCGGCGCTCGTATGTCGCCTTCATATTCTCGAAGAGCCTGTCGGCGAGTGCTGCCGCGTTTGCCTTGTTGTAGAACTCCTCATCAAAGTCGAGGTCGAGAGAAAGCGTCCCCATTACATATTCGGCAAATGCATCATAAGTCATGTTCTCCGCCTTCTCGGCAAATATTTCCGCGGTGTCCTGCATCATGTTCATGATGTCAATCTCGATTCGCTCACCGGAAAGGGCATTGCGCCTCTTGCTGTAGATGACCTCACGCTGGGAGTTCATCACGTCGTCATATTCCAGAGTTCTCTTACGGATGCCGAAGTTGTTTTCCTCAACCTTCTTTTGCGCCTTCTCAATTGAGTTCGAAAGCATCGAAGACTCAAGAGCCTCGTTGTCGGCCATTCCGAGATTATCCACAACCTTTGCGATTCTTTCAGATCCGAAAAGACGCATTAGCTTATCCTCCAAAGAGATAAAGAATATGGATGAGCCCGGGTCGCCCTGACGTCCCGCACGTCCACGCAACTGGCGGTCAACGCGGCGGCTGTCGTGGCGCTCGGTTCCGATGATGGCAAGACCACCTGCCTCGCGGACCTCAGGAGAAAGCTTGATATCCGTACCACGACCGGCCATATTGGTGGCGATGGTAACCGTGCTGGACTGACCCGCCTGAGCGACAATCTCGGCCTCACGGGCATGCTGTTTCGCGTTAAGAACCTGCGCCTTGATGCCCCTGCGGAGGAACATCCTGCTGAGAAGTTCAGACGTATCCACATCAGTTGTTCCGACAAGCACCGGACGTCCCTGTTCCCTGAGTTCGATGACTTTCTCTATCACAGCGTTGTACTTAGCCTGTTTTGTCTTGTAGATCAGGTCGTTGTGGTCAATTCTCGCAATCGGCCTGTTCGTCGGGATGACAACCACGTCAAGTTTGTAGATGCTCCAGAACTCGCCGGCTTCAGTTTCCGCCGTACCGGTCATTCCGGCAAGCTTGTGATACATACGGAAATAGTTCTGGAGGGTGATGGTCGCAAATGTCTGTGTCGCGGCCTCAACCTTCACGTTTTCCTTCGCCTCCACTGCCTGATGGAGTCCGTCGCTCCAGCGGCGTCCCTCCATAATACGGCCTGTCTGTTCGTCGACGATCTTGATTTTCCCGTCATCGGAAATGATGTAGTCGACATTGAGTTCGAACATCGTGTATGCTTTCAGAAGCTGGATGACAGTGTGCACGCGCTCGCTCTTGAGGGCAAAGTCGGCCATCAGTTCATCCTTCTTCTGCCGCTTCTCTGCCGGGTCTGTCGTCGTCTTCTCAATCTCGGCAATTGCAGAACCGACGTCAGGAAGGACGAAGAAGTTATCGTCATTGACAGACTGTGCAAGCAGGTCGCGTCCCTTGTCCGTCATGTCCACGGTGTTCTGCTTCTCGTTGATGACAAAGTAGAGCGGATCCGTAATGTACGGCATTTCCTTCTCGTTGTCCTGGATGTAGTAGTTTTCAACCTTCTGGAGAAGCTGCTTCATGCCCGGCTCGCTGAGGAACTTGATGAGCGGACGATATTTAGGATAGCCCTTGTAGGCACGGAACAGAAGAACGCCGCCTTCCTTTTCGTTACCCTCAGCTATGAGTTTCTTCGCATCGTTGAGAATGCCGGTGACCAAAGCCTTCTGCTTATTGTAGAGGTTCTCCACAAACGGCTTATACTGCGCGAACTGCTGGTCGTCTCCCCTCTCCACCGGACCTGATATGATGAGCGGAGTCCTTGCATCGTCGATGAGAACGGAGTCGACCTCATCGACAATCGCATACTGATGTTTCCTCTGTACGAGGTCCTGCTGGCTGAACGCCATATTGTCACGCAGATAGTCGAAACCGAATTCGTTGTTGGTACCGAAGGTGATGTCACAAGCGTATGCCCTGCGGCGTGCGTCCGAGTTCGGCTCGTGTTTGTCGATGCAATCGACGCTGAGTCCGTGGAACATATAGAGCGGCCCCATCCACTCGGAGTCTCGTTTTGAGAGGTAGTCGTTGACAGTGACCATGTGGACTCCCTTTCCGGAGAGTGCATTGAGGAAAACAGGAAGTGTCGCCACGAGAGTTTTACCCTCTCCGGTTGCCATCTCTGCAATTTTTCCCTGATGCAGGACGATACCGCCTATGAGCTGCACGTCATAGTGAACCATATCCCATGTAATCCTATTGCCGCCGGCCGTCCAGCTGTTGAACCACACCGCCTTATCCGGTTCGCCATCCTTACCCGGACGGATCTCCACGAAATCGTGCGAAGCCGCAAGCTTACGGTCAAAGTCGTTTGCCGTAACCTCGACCTCCGCATTCTGGGCGAACCTTCTCGCAGTGGATTTCATTATTGCAAATGCCTGCGGAAGAATCTCGTTCAGAGCCGTTTCTATATCCTCGTCAACTTTCTTTACGAGTTTGTCAGACTCCGTCGCGAGTTTTTCCTTCTCCTCGATCGCAAGGTCCCCATCAAGTTGCGCCTTGATTTCCGCAATCCTCTTCTCGTCGTCGGCGATACGCGATGCGACAAAGGCCTTGAGTTCCTCCGTTTTCGCTCTGAGTTCGTCGTTCGACAGTTTGTCAATGTCTTCGTATGCCGCAAGAACCTTGTCGAGAAGAGGTTTTATCGCCTTCATGTCCCGCTCAGCCTTGGTTCCGAAGAGTTTCTTGAAAATGTCTGCTAATCCCATTATCTAAAATTTTATTTTCTCGATACGACCGCCCGCACTGCACACGAGCGCAGCGCGCAATGCACAAGCATTGTGCCTAAAATCCTGCAAATATAACAAATTAGGAGAATATATGAAATAGCGTTCCCCTTTCTCGAAAGAAGAAAGCCTATGACTACAAAAGAGTCGCGCTATTAGATGTTTGCTGCAAATATCCAGCGTCCTCGGGAAGAATCTTTCCTGCCGCGACTGCACCCGCCCCGGCTGCCACGGCAAGGGCATCGCAACGTTCGTTTTCAGGATGTCCGGCATGCCCCTTAATCCAATAAAATGTGACATTGTGCATGTTCAGAAGAGGCTCCAATCTCATCCATAAATCCGGATTTTTGACCTTGGCGTAGCCCTTGGATTTCCACTTGGCAAGCCACCTCTCGTTGATTGCCTTGACAACGTATGACGAATCGCTGACCACATAGACCGTCGCAGGATGCCATTTTATTGCCTCAAGTCCCTTTATCACTGCCAACAGTTCCATACGGTTGTTCGTCGTGCAGGCAAACCCGCCGCTAATTTCACGGGTGTAGTTTCCGCACTTCAGCACAACCCCATAACCTCCCGGTCCGGGATTTCCGCTCGAAGCTCCGTCTGTATAAAGATAAATCGGCGGCCTCATCATTCTATTACTCGACCTCCACGAGGCTTTATCTCATTATCCGGCATCTTGACGTTCAACTTCCCAGCCACCAGTTCATCATAAGCTCTGCGCTTATTGAAAATGTCAATCGCAGCGAAAATAGAGGCCATCATGGAACGCGGATCAGCCTCATCGCGCCCGGCCATCTCATATGCCGTACCATGATCAGGAGAAGTCCTCACAATCGGAAGGCCGGCCGTATAGTTCACGCCGTCCTCGAACGCAAGAGCCTTGAACGGAATCAGTCCCTGGTCGTGATACATCGCCAGGACAGCATCGAACTTCGAGTAATTGCCGAGACCGAAGAATCCGTCCGGAGAATATGGCCCGAACGCGAGAATGCCCTGTGAAACAGCTTCCTGAACAGCCGGAAGAATAATGTTCTTCTCTTCCTCGCCAAGCAGTCCACCATCACCGCAGTGCGGATTCAGACCAAGCACCGCAATCTTCGGGGTATCAACGCCGAAGTCCCTCTCCAGCGATTTCTTCATCAGCTTCAGCTTGCTCACTATTTTTTCTTTCGTGATTGCCGTCGGCACCGCCTTCAAAGGAATGTGTCCGGTCACGACACCAACCTTAAGAGTGTCGCTGGCCATAATCATACAGACCTCGTCAACTCCGAATTCCTTCTCGAGATATTCCGTATGTCCCGTAAATCCGAAGCCCTCGTTTGCCATAGCCCTCTTATTGAAAGGAGCCGTCACGAGCACGTCAATATCCCCGTTCTTTATGTCCGTAACAGCCTGTTCCAACGCAATCATTGCCGACTTTGCCGACTCCGGGGTTGACTGTCCCGGCTCGACGTACACATTGTCCGGCAAACAATTGACGATGTTCACCCTCTTCGGATGCACTTCCTTTGCAGAAGTTATGACATTGGTATTCACCGGTTTGTCGAGGTTATGAATCAGTTTCTTGTAGAATCCGAAAATCTTGGATGACCCGTATATCACCGGAGTGCAGAAGTCAAGTATCCTCTCGTCCGCAAGTGCCTTTATGATAACTTCATATCCGATTCCATTGCCGTCGCCTTGGGTTATTCCGACTACTATTTTTCTATCCATATATTTTTGTGTCTTTTGGGTGCATATTCGTTTTCTCATCAGTCGTGTACGCCCGGTACACTCCTTCTTCCAAAACAAATCTGCCCTCCAAAATACATCAAAAAATGTTTCGTCTTTGTGGGCAGACGTGTTCCATAGTCTGCAAAGATACAAAATATATCGGGAAACATTAGATTCTTTTTCGTAACTTCGCGTGTTATGAGGAATGAAACGGAAATACAGTACCTGCCGGGAGTGGGGCCGAAACGTGCGGAAGCGCTCATGAGCGAGTTCGGAGTGAGATATGCCTCCGAACTGCTGCGCATCTACCCGTTCCGCTACATCGACAGGACATCGTTCGTTCGCATTGCCGACGTGAAGGGAGAGTCCGCCTACATCCAAATACTTGCCTCCGTGCGGAGAATCACACTTTTCGGGGCGAAGGGAGAGATTGCACAGGAGAATTTGAAAGAGCTGAAGTTCAACACGGTGAAAAGGATGAGCGTCTGGGTTACAGACGGGAGCGGAGAGATGGAAATGACGTTCTTTAGGGGCATAAAATGGATGTTCGAAAAACTTTCTGAGGGCGGAACTTTCATCTTTTTTGGAAAGCCGTCGGAATACAACGGGAGGTTCAGCATCGTTCACCCTGAAGTTGACCGTCCGGAAAAGCAGACGACGGCCGAAATGCGTCCTGGGGGTGTTCCGGCAGTTGGAGATTCGGATGCGAGAACGTCCGGGAACCAGGTCGGAGGCCGTCTGGTTGGTGTCTATCCGTCCGGAGAAAAACTGAAGAACTGCGGAATCACGGGGAAGGTAATGAACCGCATAATGCAGGGAGCACTGAACGCCGCATTGGGGCAGGAAGAGGAAACCCTACCACTGTATATTCTTGAAAAGTACGGACTTGCGCCCATCCACTATGCCCTTCGCAACATACACTTCCCAGACAGTGCCGAAGCTCTCGAAAAGGCACGTTTCCGTCTGAAGTTCGAGGAACTGTTCTTTCTCCAGCTTGCCCTGCTGAAACAGAAGTTCGTCCGTTCGCGGGCAGAAGACGGGATTATGATGCCTAAGGTTGGAGAGGTTTTCAACAAATGCTATGAAGCGCTCCCATTTCCACTCACGACCGCACAGAAACGGGTCATCACCGAAATTCGGGACGACATGAAATCGGGGCACCAAATGAACCGCCTGCTTCAGGGAGATGTGGGCAGCGGGAAGACTATGGTCGCCGTACTGAGCGCCCTGATTGCAGTGGGTAACGGCTACCAGGCCTGCATCATGGCACCTACGGAAGTGCTCGCCCAGCAGCATTACAGAAACATCTGCAAATACCTCGCGCCGGCCGGAGTGCGGGCCGCGCTACTCACCGGAAGCAGCAGAACCGCAGAAAGACGTGAGATACACGCCGGCCTTGAAGACGGCTCGATAGGAATAATCGTCGGCACACATGCGCTCATCGAAGACAATGTAAGGTTCAGAAAGTTCGGCCTCGCGATTGTGGACGAGCAGCATCGTTTCGGAGTGGAACAGCGTGCGAAGCTCTGGAGAAAGACATGCGACGGGAAGCCGCCGCACGTGCTCGTGATGACTGCGACTCCGATTCCGCGAACACTTGCGATGACACTCTACGGAGATCTTGACGTCTCCGTGATTGACGAGCTTCCCCCTGGAAGAAAACCGGTCCAAACCATCCACGGCACTGAAGGAAAGCGTCTCCAGATGTACAATTTTCTCAAGAAAGAGATTGCCTCCGGACGTCAGGTATTCATAGTCTATCCGCTGATTTTTGAAAGCGAGAAACTTGACTATCAGAATCTTGAAAACGGCATTGAGACCATCCGCCACTATTTTCCATTCCCTCCGTACAAAATCGCCGTCGTCCATGGGAAACTCGACAATGAAGAAAAGGCATTCAACATGGATGCATTCTCGGCAGGCAGGGCGAACATACTCGTGGCGACATCGGTCATCGAGGTCGGGGTGGATGTCCCGAATGCCAGCGTGATGGTCATCGAAAGCGCGGAGAGATTCGGCCTGAGCCAACTCCACCAGCTGCGCGGACGAGTGGGCAGGGGTAGCGACAAGGCATACTGCATCTTGATGACCGGCCACAAGATGAGCAAGGAATCCAAAAACCGCATCGAGCTGATGTGCAGGACGGAGAACGGTTTTGAAATCGCTGAGGAGGACATGAAGATGCGCGGTCCCGGCGACCTTGAGGGCACTCAGCAGAGCGGTCTCCCGATTGCCCTCAATATTGCCTCCCTTGCCAGGGACGGACAGATTCTCGGTGCCGCCAGAAATGCCGCTGCAGCCGTACTGAACGAAGATCCGACGCTCAGCCTCGCCAAAAACGTCCGCCTTCTCCTCGAACTGCGCAAGAATAAGTACGGAATAAAGGACTACAGCAACATCAGCTAAGATATGTGACTTCCGTATGGGAGTGACTTTATATAATCTTCCATAAACTGAAAGTCCGGCGAGTCATCGTCATTGACTGGTAATGGAATCACGGAAATTCTCATCATTTCTTGCGTCCATTTATTATTGAACGCATATTTTGCACTCGCATTTTTAATAACCGTACAAAAAAAGAGGGCCGTAGATGGATTTATGTCAAACAAAGGAGTCAAGACGTTGACATCATCTGTCGCCCAATACGGCTCATCCTGATAGAATGACTCGCCTATTGAACCATTATAGCATACAGAGATTGTTCCTGCCGGGTTCACATGGTCATTATTACCAATATGATTAGTAATTCCGTTATTAAATGCCGATGCGCCCACATAATTAATGAAACCATCCTTCTGCTCAGCTTTTGTCAAGCGCTGTCCTTTGGCTACCTTAAACAGCTTACCTATTTCAAAATACTTCCACCTGACATTCTCCAGAGTAAGCGAAACAGCATCGCGTCCACTCAGGATTGCCTTATACTCAGGAGGCAAGACGACACCATAAAGAGTGTGTTCCTTAACTTTCTGCACAAAATCACTCTCATCAATTCCCGCCTTGAAAAGAACATATGACAATGTGCGTTTCATGAAGTCCGGCTGCACGGGCAATGGTATCTCCACCTTTTCCTGATAACTAAGATGCTCTGCAGGATTTATCCATTGTATAGACTCATGCCCACTCTGTTTACGGACAATCTCCACCCACTCATCTTCAATGGCATCCCAACGATTACGAATATCCTGCCGTCCCTGATTTTTGATTGTTTCAAGTCCGTCTTCCGCCATATAGCAAGTAAATATTTCCTTCCCTCCCTGTGGAACGCCGGCGGTGAAAATAAAGATACTCGTCGTCACACCTGAGAAAATTTCCGTTGGCAGTTTGATAATCTTCTCCAATGTACATGACTGCAACCACCGCCGCACACGACAGCGAGCCTTTTCCAATTTGTTGTCCGGCAGGATAAAGGCACAAGTAGTACCTTTATCTACATTCGCAAGCACATTGGCGACAATATCCAGACATCCGTATTTGTTTTCAAACGGAGGATTCATCAGAACCTTTGTTATAGGCTTTGATTTAATCCAACGACCGGCATCTTCTGTTCTGCTGTCGTTGTATTCAAGATTTGTCTTTCCATCTTTGTGGATGAGCATATTTGCGCAGGCCAGGGCATAAATCTCACGGTCGAACTCTATGCCAAACAGCTGAGTCTGAGCAATTTCAATGGCACGTTTTGTACGAATGCCGCCAACCTCCCTTATCATATTGCACATTGCCTTGACGAGAAATGCGCCGCTTCCGCAAGCAGCATCAAGGACATAGTCTTCGTGCGTCGTGTTCGTTATGCGATACATGAACGAAGTTATATGATCCGGAGTGAAAACCTGTCCCGACTCTGACTTTGCCTTATAGCGATTGAATTCATTAAAGAAGATAGCCATTACATCCTCACCGTCCCAAAAATCGGAATTGATATTGTCAGAGATAAGTGAGACATCACTGATAAACTTGTCAATTGCCTCCTGACTGCAATTTGCATTTAACTTTATTTCAGAGAAAACATCCAAGAGCGTCTGCAGTTTTATATTCTTTGTGAGATCTGCAGAGAATGAAGCCGCCAATGTCTCTCGAATAGATGTTGTAAACATTGAAAAGGACATTCCCTCGAACAGATGCGCGCCATAACGCTTGGCAACCAATGCGCACGCCGTGAAAATCATGCGATGATAAAGATTCTTTATCACGAAATTGAAATGAAGTGTATCATTGATACTTCGAGTCAATGAATAAATCAGTGATTTGTCTATCTTATTGATTGCAAAGAAACCAAGATAATACTCCTTAGCCTTTAATTCTCCTTGAGTATCAGCTTTTTGGATTCCCTTATAAACTTCAGCCTCGTAGCCATTGTATAGAATGCCAATTACATATTTGTATTTTTTCTGAACAATCCTGATGTTTTTGAGCAATTCTTCACGCTCTTTTTTGCTGAACGTGACATTAGAACCCTTGGTTTCGAGAACGAGGGCGGGAAAATGTGTTTCATTTGGTAGATACCAGCCGTCCGGACGGTCTTTGATTCCAGAGAAGCCCAGTTTGTTGAAAGATGTCAACTGACCGACGCCAGCCTGCGCCGACTCGGTTGATTCCAAGTCCAAGATTCTTCTTGCCTTATCCCTGACCTCATCTTCCGTCAATTCGTATCTCATATTTGAAACTGTCTTAAAATAAACAAAAACAATGGCAAGTTATCGAAAAAATCGTTAATACACAAGAACGATGAGAAAAACATTCTGAAAATAGAGTTATCTTTGTATCTATTGACATACAAGTTCGGAGATAGGTTCGGAGAGGAATGAATGTGGGGATTTATTGTTATCAGTAAAATATGGTCACGGAACTGATTGCAAAATACATCTGGCTGCTGCAAACGGTCATGGACGCCGGAGACGCGGGGCTAACGCTTGGAGATATAACAGAACGCTACGAAAGGCGTTTCGGGGAGGTGCTGACGCGGAGAACCTTTGTCAACTACAAGAATGCTGTTGAAGAGGTCTTCGGCATTGGAATCACCTGCGACCGCAGCTGCAACCGCTACTGCATAGATCGCGACAACCGAATGAGCGACGGCGGCGCCATGGAATGGCTGATAGACAGTTTCACTGTCAATTCCCTGCTCGAGAAGGGCAAAGAGTCCCTCAGCGGCCGCATCGAGATTGAAAGCGTCCCTTCCGGACACCGCTTTCTCACGCGCATCATGGAGGCTATGCTCGACAGCCGTCGAATTGAGATAGAATACTGCAAATACAGCAGCGAGGCTCCGGAACGGCTCACTGTGCTCCCCTACGCGCTCAAGGAGGACAAGCGCCGCTGGTATCTCTACGGACACTGCATCGAACGCGGAGCACTGAGATGCTACGCCCTCGACAGGCTCGTCTCCATGGAAGTTCTTTCCGACAGGTTCATATACCCGGAGAGTTTCTGTCTCGGTGAAGTTCTCGTGACATCGTTCGGGACATACATTCCGCAAGAAGGGGAAAAAGGTTGCACCGTCGAGTTCAGGGCACGTGGGGTACAGGCTAAATATATCTCCGACCTCCCCATTCACCACAGCCAAAAGTTGCTGAAAACCGAGGGAGAATGGACATATTTTTCTATTTTTGTGTCTCCAGACAACAATGACCTCTATTTTGAACTCCGCAAATATGGAGCGGCTATCGAGGTCATGAGCCCGGAAAAAGTCAGGAGAAGGCTACGCGATGAGGCTCTTGCCGTCATAAGCATTTATGGAGAGACAGAGAATCCGGACTCGACGACATAAACGCCGCTTCGAACAGGAGGACTTGGTATATAAACGTGGATAGAAAGAAGTGCGTGGGATTTAAGACTATATATAATTGATATATTGACATATAAATGGGAAAAAGAACAATCATTTTGGCATCGGGGCTCGTAGCGGTCGCAGCCGTGGCCGGCATCATTATGGGAAAGTTTGCAAAAGGAAAGGAATCCGAAGAAAAGGGATTCATCGGGAAATCGGAAATCAGAGTAGAGGACGGGAAAATGACTCCTGAAGTGCTTCTTGCGTTCGGAAGGCTTTCGGATCCGCAGGTGTCGCCGGACGGGAAGAAATTGCTCTACGGGGTGTCATACAATTCAATTGAGGAAAACCGTTCTTGCAGAAATCTATATATCAGCAATCTTGACGGAAGCGACGCGCATCTTGCCACCCGCTCCGAGAAAAGCATCAGCAACGCACGCTGGAGCGCAGATGGGAAGAAGGTCGCCTACCTTATGGGCGGGCAAATTTACATTGCCAAGGTCAGAAAGGACGGGACGCTCGGAAAGGGCAAGAAAGTCAGCGACATAGCCGCAGGCATCGGTGAGTTCAAGCTCTCGCCGGACCAGTCTCAAGTGATATTCCTCTCCACAGTAGAGGGGCGAGTAAAGACTCCGAGGCAGATTTATCCGGATCTTCCGAAAGCCGAGGCATACGAAACGGAGACGATGATGTACCGCCACTGGGACCATTGGGTTGAAGAAATCCCTCACAGTTTTGTCGGTACTTTCGACTGGGACAAGGGACTCGGAAACTTCTTTGACATACTCGGAAACGAAGGTGCGGAAGACGGCGGTGTCTCCCCATACGAACTCCCCACAGAACCGTTCGGCGGGCTTGAAGAGCTATCCTGGAGTCCTGACGGGACACGCATCGCCTACTCGTGCAGGAAGAAGGACGGAAAAGACTACGCATTCTCGACGGACACGGAAATATACCTATATAATATAAAGGACGGCGAATGTGTACGGATTCCGATGGGAGGAGGATATGACACCACACCCGTTTGGAGCCCCGATGGCAGGATGATTTGCTGGATTTCGATGGAACGCAATGGGTATGAGGCTGACAAACAAAGGCTTATGCTTGCAGATGTGGACGGAATGAAAGTGGGGAATATCCGCGAACTCAGCACTGGATTCAAATACAACGTCGCTTCCCCATCTTGGGACGAGGACTCGCAGCACATCTGGTTCAACGCTCTCACAGAAGGATTGCAGGCAATCTATCTCACTGACCTCGAAGGAAATGTGACCCGCAAAACGGACGAAAAGCTTTGGTATGACTTCACTACTCCGTTCTTCATCGATAGGGCCGACGGTCGCGAAATCCTCTACACCACATGGCAGAGCATGGACTTCCCGACCGAGATAGTCGCGTTCAACACTGCTACACAGACAGGCACAAAGGTCACTGACGAGAACGGACACATCCTCTCACAACTCAAGGAACATAGAACCGAGGCAAGGACGGTGAAGACCGTGGACGGCAAGGACATGCTGACATGGGTGCTTTATCCGCCGGAGTTTGACCAATCAAAGAAATGGCCGGCGATAGAAATCTGTCTTGGAGGGCCTCAGGGTACGCTGAGTCAGGGATGGTCCTACAGATGGAACTACAGGCTTATGTGTTCACAGGGATATGTCGTCGTACTGCCTAACCGTCGCGGGACCACAGCCTTCGGACAGGAATGGTGCGAACAGATTTCGGGAGATTATTGCGGACTTAACATACAAGATTATCTCTGTGCGGCAAAAGCCCTTAAGAACGAGCCTTATGTGGGGAAAATGGCGGCCTGCGGCGCAAGTTACGGTGGCTACTCGGTCTACTATCTCTGCGGAGTCCACGGCAATGTCTATGACGCTTTCATCGCCCATGCCGGAATCTTCAATCAGGAACACATGTACATGACCACTGAAGAAATGTGGTTCCCGACCTGGGACAACGGTGGAGCACCTTGGGACAACAACCCGACCGCACTGCGCCACTACGCGAACTCGCCTCACAAGCTCATCGGGAACTGGCACACTCCCCTTCTGGTCATCCACGGCGGCAGCGATTTCCGCGTCCCTTACGACCAGGGAATGGCTGCCTACAACTGCGCTCAGATGATGGGCGTGCCATCGGAACTGATTGTGTTCCCGAACGAGAACCACTGGATTCTCAAGCCTCAAAACGCTCTTTTCTGGCACAGGAGCTATTTCGGATGGCTTGACAGGTGGCTGAAATAGAGACTTACCCGACGGGGAAAGAGCCCCGAAACACGAAATGTCCGGCGTATGAAAGAAGACAAGATTCTCATAGAGCAGTTGAATGCCTCTTCGGTGGAGGCGTTCTCCTCGTTGTATGACAAATACGCCGGAATGGTCTATAACTTCACACTCTCCATTCTCAAGGACAGTTGCGTCTGCGAAGACATCACCCAGTCGTGCTTTGCCTTGATGTGGAGCCGCAGGGCCGAATTCGACCCTTGTGGGAATCTTCCTGCCTGGCTTTATGTGGTGGCACGCAATGCGGTTTTCAAAGAAGTGCGCAGACAGGTGACAGCCTCGAAATACATTGAATATGTTACCAGCCACAACGGAAGTGAGCCTCAGCAGGCAATGTGGAACTCCACCGACACCGGCATCATCCTCGCCGAAGCCGAGGGGGCAATCGCCGCCCTGCCAGAGTCAAGACGCAAAATCTACAAGATGCGTTTCATCGAAGGGCTTTCTGTGGCGGAAATCAGCGAGCGGCTTGACATCTCCCCGAAGACAGTCGAAACCCAGATAGCAAGGGCAAAAAGCAGCATAAGGCAGAGGATTTCCGAACTTTTGATGCTCGCGGTGATACTCGGTTAAGGTTGGCTTTGCCTGATTTTCAAAAATTTTCATTTTTCTTGTAAGGTTTTTCTGATTCTGTGGATACATTATGTAAAACCGCGGAAAAATGGAAATCGAAAAATTCCAGTCTCTTGTTGACAAATACCTTTCAGGCCATACCACAGCCGAAGAAGATGCCGCCCTCCGTTCCTGCCTGGAAAGTGAGGACGTCTCTCGTGCATTCGATGAATATGCCTTTGAGAAATGGCAGAACGCCGGCTCTGAAATGCCGAAAGGAGTTAAAGACGAAATACGCAGAAAACTCCTCACCGAAATCAAATCCCAAAAGAGAGTGCACCGGCTCAGATTCCTTAAATATATGGCCGGGGCTGCCTGCATTGCCATCGCTCTGGTGACCGGATTCCTTGCAGGAAAGGGAGTGATGGTTGAAGAGAGCGTTTTCGAATGTATCGCAGCCAACGGACAGAAGAGCACAGTGGCACTTCCGGACGGAACGAAAGTTATGCTCAATTCGGGCAGTTCACTCAGATATTCATCATCTTATAATCTCCACAACCGCGACATCGAGCTCAACGGCGAGGCCTATTTCGAAGTCGCCCGCAACGAAAACATACCTTTTATCGTTTCTGCAAAACAGATGACGGTCGAAGCCCTGGGGACAAAATTCAATGTCAGGGCATATAATTCCGAACCCGAAATTGTAGCAACCCTGGTCGAAGGATGCGTCAGAGCAAGTGCCGGCGGAAAGGAAATGATTATGCATCCTGCCGAAGAAATCAGTTTCGACAAGAAAAGCGGCGAAATGAAAAAATATGCCGCCCCTAACAAGGGCCATCTCATTCCTTGGCGCGACAATGAGTTGTATTTCAACGGAAAGACTCTCCGGGAAATAGGAGTCATACTCGAAAGAATGTACAATGTGAACGTTTGTTTCGAAGATGACAGCATAATGGAGTATTCCTACACGGGTCTGGTGAGGAACAGCTCACTCAACAATGTTCTCGACCTCATCACAGCTACCTCTCCGGTGGAGGTCCAGATGTACTCCAACACCATAAAGTTCAGCAAACGGCGGACAAAGTGACAGATTGAAATTGCGGGAACAAAAGCCCGCACACAAACCTGTCCCCGGACAAGAACGGGAAATTGACCACAGACAACAAACAATAACACTATAATGAAAGCAAGACTTATAGCCATTACCCTGTTCTTCAGCGCACTGTTTTGTGCGGCTCCTCTGTATGGCCAGATAAGTGTCAGCCTCAAGGACGTTCCTCTCACGGAAGCCCTTTCGACACTGGAGACAAAAAGCGAGTACAGTTTCTTCTACAGCAATATGCTTCCGGGCAAAGACGCCCGCGTGAGCATCGAAGCAAAAGACAAGAGCATTGAATTCATTCTTGACAACATTTTCAAAGGACTCCCGATTTCCTACGAAATCAGCGGTCACCAAATTATCTTGAGCGAAGAGAAAAAAGTCGAAAAAAGCTCTCCGCTCAAGGTTTCAGGAGTAGTCCTCGACAGTGCCGGAGAGCCTGTCATCGGAGCCGGAATCCTTATCGAAGGCTCTGAGGGGGGGGCAGTTACAGATGCCGACGGGCATTGGGAACTCGTCGTTCCCTCCGCTGATACGAAGCTCCACATCAGCAGCCTCGGCTACAAAGAAAGAATTGTTGCGGCAGGTTCCGCAGCAGCAAAAAACATCACGCTCATTGAAGACAGCCAGATGATTGAAGAGACTGTGGTTGTCGGATACGGCGTGCAGAAGAAAGTCAACCTTACCGGCGCTGTGGCGATGATAAGTTCGGAAGATATGGCTTCAAGACCTATTTCGAACCTCAATTCCGGCATTCAGGGAATGCTCCCCGGCGTGACTGTCGTAAGTCCGAGCGGACAGCCGGGAGAATCAATGACCACAATTCGCGTCCGTGGTATCGGAACAATCGGTAATGCCGCGCCTCTCATTCTCGTCGATGGCGTGGAAGGCGACCTTTCCACCCTCAATCCCGAGGACATCGAATCAATGTCGATTCTCAAAGATGCCGCATCCTCTGCAATCTACGGAGCACGTGCCGCGAACGGTGTGCTTCTCGTCACGACCAAATCTCTGTCCAAGCTTTCGGCAGAACCGACAATCAACTTCGGGGCATATTACGGCATACAGGCGCCTACAAGGCTCCCGGAGATGTGTGATGCTATTGAATTTATGACCCTCGACAACGAGTCCCGCGTCAATGTCGGCACTCCTCCAATTTGGTCTGAAGCAGATTTTGAAAAAGTAAGAAGCGGCTCATCGCCAAACTACTTCGCCAACACCAATTGGGTTCGCGAGGTTATGAAAAAGACGGCACCTCAATACAACGTCACACTCGGTATCAATGGCAGAGCCGGCAAACTCGCTTATATGGCATCCTACAGATACTTCGACCAGAAGGGACTCACGGCCGGCAGCACCACAGGAGAAAACCGTCATAATTTCAGAATAAAACTCAACACCACCATTCTCGACCGCGTACATTTCACCACTAACGTCAGCTATGTCAACAGCAAGGTGACTGCTCCGATAAATTCGCTTTCCAGCGGTGGCGGTGCGATTTATACTGCAATGCGTATCGCTCCAAACGCTCCGGTGCGCTATACCGACGGAACTTGGGCTTATGGCGGAGGAAACACCAATCCGCTTGCGACTCTCACCGACGGCGGACATTCAAATATGAAAAACGAGACTGTCAATCTTCACAACACAATCAAGGTGGACATTCTCAAAGGCTGGGATGCCACCGTCACATATAATGTATCTTCAAGAAATGGTTTTGCGGACATACTCAAGAAAACTATAACTTTCAAAAATCCCGAAGATGGTTCAACCCACACCACACAAAGTCCTAATTCTCTGACAAACAAAGATATCCGCCACCTTCAGCAATCCCTCATCCTGCAAAGCAACTTTGATTTCAGTTTCGGAAGGCACAATATCGGAGGAGTTGTCGGAATGTCACAGGAATGGAGCGAATTCAACCGTTTCGAAGCAAGCCGAAACAACTTGCTCACAGAATATAATCCGACCCTCAACTTGGGAGACGCTTCGACAATGAGTAACAACGCATATTTTGCAAGTTGGGCAATCCGTTCGGGATTCGGCCGTCTCACCTATAATTTTGCCGAACGCTATCTTCTTGAGGTGAATCTGCGTTACGACCTGTCTTCGCGTTTCCACAAAGACCATCGTGGAGGTCTTTTCCCATCGGTTTCCGGGGCTTGGAGAATTTCAGAAGAAAAATGGATGGAAGCGGCGAAAAAATATGTTGACAATCTCAAAATCAGAGCTTCCTGGGGTATGCTCGGAAACCAGTATGTAGGTTCATCCAACTACCCATACCTTTCCGTGCTTGAAGCATTGAAGAGCCACGATGACCACGTTTCTCTTATAGGAAAGAATCCGACTACCGCTTATGTGCAGTCCAGTCTTTCCAACCCTAAGCTTTCTTGGGAAACAATCAAGATGCTCGACCTCGGATTCGACCTCCTTATGTTCAACAACAGATTGGGATTCACTTTCGACTGGTACACAAAGAATACAGAAGGCATACTTCTTATGCTCAACTACCCTGCACAGATTGGTGCAAAACCTTCCGAGCAGAACGCAGGAAAAGTCAACAACACCGGTTGGGAAATGAATATCGACTGGAAAGACCAGATTGGCGACTTCTTCTACTCCGTATCTGCAAACTTGTCGGATGTCAGAAACAAAATCATTGATCTCGGTGGAAACCAGCCCGATTTGAGCGGAGACCAAATCCGTCAGGTAGGCTACCCTATTGACGCTTTCTACGGCTACATCGCCGAAGGTCTGATGACTCCGGAAGACTTCAAAATCAGCAACCCGGAGACTCACACCTACAATATCCCTAAAATTCCTGTAGTCTTGGGCAACCAATACCAGCCAGGTGACATCAAATATAAAGATCTCGGTGGTCCGAATGGTGAACCGGACGGGAGAATCTCTCCAGAATATGACAAAACAGTCATCGGAAGCAACATTCCGCGTTACACCTACAGTTTCCGTGGAGAATTGGGATGGAAAGGTATTGACTTCAGCTTTATGCTCCAGGGAGTGGGCAAATGCGACGGATACCTTACGGGAACAGCACGCCACGCTTTGCAGGATATGGCAGCTTATCCGCAAAAAGTCCATCTGGACAGATATAATGTGGAGACAAATCCCAATCCTAACGCGACGTATCCGCGCCTGACCTACTGCACCGACTTCAACCAGAAGGCATTATCGACATTCTGGCTTGAAGATGCTTCTTATCTGCGTCTGAAGAATGTCCAGCTGGGATACACTCTCCCGAAGAAAATATCCTCAAAGGCGAGAATGGAAAAGCTGAGAGTATATGTTTCTGCTGACAACCTCTTGACATTCACCAAGTTCTTCAAGTCTTACGACCCGGAGACACCGGTTTCCAAAGGTGGATACTACCCTCAAATCAAAACTGTAGTATTCGGTATTGACATTAATTTCAAGTAACAGACAATGAAAAAATATATAGCAACAATAGCGGCTCTGGTCGCACTGATATCCTGCAACGACAGTTTTCTGGACAGGATGCCACAGGACACGCTCACGGACGCCAATTTCTGGCAGACGGAGACACACGTCAGGAGCGTAGCCTATTCATTCACAAGTTCGATGATGGGAAAGGACTGGCTGAACAGAACCGAGATTCAGGCTGACTGTGTGCCATGGGCAGTCACAACGGCTTGGAGAACGATAGGCGGAGGCAATCTGACAACCGACATTTCACAGCTGAACAGCGCATGGAGAAACGCCTACTACTGCATAGGACGAACAAATTACTACCTCAACAACTACAAACGCGCTACCGCCGTCAGCCCCGCCATATTGGAGAGATTCGCGGCAGAAGCCTATTTCTACCGTGCATTCAACTACTGGCTTCTGACAGAATTTTGGGGAGATGTCCCTTACATCACAGAAGAGCTGAACATCAATTCTCCCGACGTTTACCGCAGCAGAGACCCGAAGGCGGAAATCATCAAAAGTATCACCAAAGACCTTGAAGAGCATCTTCCTGCTCTCCCTGAACACATTGAGGCTGCATCTGCCGAATTCGGACACGTTTCACAAGCGGCAGCTTGGGCACTGCTCTCCCGCATTTATCTCTGCAATGAAATGTGGGACAAATGTATAAAGGCATCAGAAAAAGTGATGTCCGACAGTTATCACCATCTGTATTCCACCGGCAAGCCGGATGTTGACTATCTGAACCTCTTCAACTACACGGGAAGGGCGTCAAGAAATGCCGACAACCACGAGACGCTGCTTGCGCAGGTCTTCAACTACGACCTCGGCAAAGCCGCGTTCTCTTCACACAACCTTACGGGCGAAGTCTGGGTGGACAATGACTATGCAAGATGGCTTCCGACAAAAACTATGACTGAGTCCTATCTCACATCAGACGGTAAAATCTGGGATCCGAAAACCTGCAATTCATACGAAGAGATATTCCAGAATCGCGACCCTCGAATGGTTCAGTCCATTATGGCACCGGGAAGCGAATGGAGAGCCGGCGCAAGCGGAGATTTGCTCAACACAGACCCGACTATCTTCACTTATCCGAAATTCGACAACTCCAAAGACGGATGTATGACATATACCGGCTACTACACACGAAAGTACGCTGAAATCTCCACAACTCCGTGGGTCGGGCACGATGACAACGACATCGTAATGCTCCGCGTCGGTGAAGTTCTCCTCAACTATGCAGAAGCTGTTTTTATGAAGAAAGGAGCAATCACACAGGACGAACTCGACAAGAGCATCAACCTGCTCCGCGACCGCGTCGGAATGGTTCATCTGACACTCTCAACAATTCCGGCAGGTTCAGATATGCTCAGCGAAATCAGAAGGGAGAGGAAGGTAGAGCTTTTCTTCGAGGGAATGCGTCCGTTCGACCTCAGGAGATGGAAGATGGGAGAAATTTTCGGGCAGGATTTGCTCGGCGTAAACAAACGTTGGATAGACCAATCCAGAATCAGTGTCAAACTCAGCGACCTTACTTGGAAAACTGTTGGCGGCGAAGAGTATCTTCTTCTTGAAACCGGCAGAAAGTTTAATCCGGAAAAGAATTATCTGTTCCCGATTCCGTTCGCACAAATGCAGCTGAATCCGAATCTTGCCCCAAACAACCCGGGGTGGAACTGATCAAACCCACAAGAACGAAATGATTAAGACCCGAAATATCACAATTGCATTGATGCTCACAATCACGGCTATTTGCACCTCTTTTAGGCAGGCTTTTGCCGGAGAGAGGCTTAGCCTCAGAGTGATGTCGATGAACATCAAGGAAGGAGCGGAATATGCCTCCCACAAAGTCGAACCCTATGCCGCGTTAATCAACGAATATGCTCCGGACGTAGTCTGCCTGCAAGAAGTTGATTATATGACAAAGCGCAACGGAAACAAGGACTTTCTCAACGAATTGGCCGCAGCTACGGGGATGTTCCCATTCTGGAGCCAGTCGTTCATCTATCAGGGCGGCGGTTTCGGAGTGGCGATTTTGAGCAAATATCCCTTTATGAAGGCGGAGAAAATCATAACCGACCTCAGAAATGAGGGAGCGCGGGAGCCCCGAAGCACAGCTTGGATTTACATCAATCTGCCTGAGGGTGCAACGGTGAGGGTTGCGACCACGCATCTCGCACTTGAAACTCCCGAACTCACTATCCGCAACATCGCTGACGTGAACAAAAAAATGTTCGTTCAAGACAAACGGACTCCGAGCCTACTAATAGGGGATTTCAACGCAAGGGAAGACAGTGACCAGATTAAGTATGCCAAGAACACCTGGCAGGAAATCGGAGAAGGGACAGGCTTCACCATACCTTCCGACAAACCGAACAGGAAGCTCGACTATGTGATGGGTTATCCGAAGAAATGGAAATCCACAAAATATGAAATCATCGCAAGACCGGACCTGTCCGACCATTGCTTTGTGATGGCTGATGTAATTTATGAGGAGAACTGAGATGAAAAGGATTATACTTACAACAACACTTGCCGCCGCGCTACTTTGCGCCTGCGAAAAGAATCCGGATAAGCCCACGACTCCGACTCCGCCTTCGACTCAACTGCCGGAACCTCCGGCTGAGATGAATGCCAATAACACGTTCGCAGTGGATTATTTCACCGACCTCAAAGATGAAGACAGTTATTTCATCCGAAGGGACATCGGCATCGCAAAGAACCATGTTCTCGGAGAGGATGGAAAAAAGGCAGTGATGTTCTTCTTTGACAGAATGGATTTCACCGCCGGAGAGCCATCGCCTCTTCTCAAAATTTGTTCAGGCAACAATGTCTGGCCACTTTTCGCCCAGCAGGAGCCGAGCGGAAAGCAGGTAACGAAAGGCTGCGGAATCATCACCAAAACAATGGTTTCGGATTTCGACGGCATATATGATTCAGATGTTTTTCTCAGTGGAGCGAATATACACATCCAGACTGGCATCCCCGGCAGGACGACCATCTACACGGGCAGAATCGACAAGATTTCCCAGTTGGATGAAATTTTCAGCAAAAAAGGAGTGAAACTTTCAGGAGATGCTGTCATAATAGGACGGGTGAAGAACGGACTTGAAAAAGAGCTTGAACAAAAGGTTAAAGCACAATGTTGCCGTTCATTCATTTCTGAAGGAACCGAGGGCTGGAGTCTCTATGTCATCTGTCCGCCGGAATACGTCTGCCGCTTTGCTGAAAGCAAAAAAACGGTGAATCTCGGATATTACAGAATTACAATTGAGAAAATAAAATTATGAGCAAAAAATTCAGATTTATAGCATTTGCAGCAGCCATTCTCATTTGTAGCGCTGCCTTCGCCGGAAACGGAAAACTGCGCCTGATGAGTTACAACCTCCGATTCGGAGAACTCGCCTCTATGGAGGAAATAGGCTCCTACATCAAGTCTTTAGATGCTGACATTGTCGCACTTCAGGAATGTGACTGGGCGACCTACAGAGAGAGGGCTCCGAAACAGAACGGGGTCAAATTCATCAACGAACTCGCACGGGAAACGGGTATGTTCGGAATCTATGCCAAAACCATTGACTACAGGGGCGGATACTATGGCATCGGGCTCCTGAGCCGCTACCCAATAGTCCGCAGCGAAAGGATACTTCTCCCTCACAGCAAGGGCACGGAGCAGAGGGCAATGCTCCTTGCAGACATTGAACTCCCTGACGGACAGATTGTAAGCTATGTCTGCACCCACCTCGAAGTTTCTTCTTCGGAGCTGAGACTCGAACAGGTGAAATTCATCCGGAAAAAGCTGAAGAAAATCTCAAATCCTGTTTTCCTCGCAGGGGATATGAACGCGGAACCGGACAGTCCCGAGATGGAATTCCTCAGAAAAGGATGGGATGAACTCACTAATCGGGAACTGACCTTCAGCACAATGTCGCCTTCCATCAAAATCGACTACATCTATGCAAAGAAAGGCGCCGGAGTGAAACTCATCGAAACCGCAGTGGATCGCCAGAGGCTTCTTTCCGACCACTTCCCCATCTATGCAGACGTCGAAATCGAATAAGTGACATTATTAAAAAATGACACTATTGTAAAGTGAACAACAAACATATTATTAACCACTTATTAAAACAACAAAAAAATGAAGAAATCATTACTTTTTGCAGCAGCGCTGACCATATTGTTCGCGGGCTGCCAGAAAAACGATGAAAAGGACGACAAGGTAAAGGAACTCGAAGTTGAGTTTACTCTTGAGAAAATCGAGGCGCTTCCATACGGAGAGCCTGTCACGCTCAGCGGTTCGTTCACCAGCACAGCAGCCGTTTCAAAGGCTGTTTTCAGCGGTGCAAAGAAAGCAGAGGACGGCACATGCACAGTTGTGGGTGAGGCCCAGGAAGGAACCATTAAAGGCACTACTGCATCTGTAGAGTTCTTTGCTGATTCAAAGGAAATTGACGCAATCGAAGTTGTGCTTTCATCTTCCGACGCTGCCAAGAAGTTCTACTTTGACGCTCCGAAGGTTACAGGAGAGCCCAAGGGAGATGTCTGGTTCAACGACGCTGCAGCTCTCTATCCTGACAACATTGTCAAGAATAACAAAAACTGTCCGGAAGAGTTCCCAAATCCAAATACAGGCGCAGGTTCTGACACCAAATCTTTCTTCTCTATGCACGGAGTGAAAGTAAATGGCAAGATTGAGCACATACTCAGTCTCAACGAACTCCTCGCTGTTGACGGAAAGAACGCAAGTTTCTGCTTCCTTAATGCTTTACAAAACACAGAGAACAACGTAATCTTCGGAAGTCAGAGAGGTTATATGTTCAGTATAATGAAGGCAAGTTCGCTCGGAGGTGGCACTACAGGACGCCAGTGCGATCTTTACCAATATGGAGAGCACCAGATTAAGGATGAAAACATTGATCTTAATTTCACAATGAACCGCTACAGAGGCAGCTGGTCCGGAAAGGACTACAAAGAGGAACTGTTCAAGGAAATTGACAGGATTTTCCTCAATCTTAAAAGCCCGAAAACGAATCTTGAGAAAATCAAAGCCTTCTACGCTCTCGGCGAAATCCAGAGAGAATTTGATAATTCCACTCTCGGAGAAGAAGAAAATCCTACCAACTTTGGAGGTAGTACATTCTTGCGCAAATGGAATAATGCAGGAGATAAGGCAACAAAAGCTCCTACTGAGCAGTATAGAGCAGGTGACTACATTATATTCCGTTCAGAGAGAAAGAAGGAAGGAGAGGAAAACCCTCGCTACTACTACGGAATTATGCAGATTGTGCAGTTTGAATACGATGACAGCAAGTGCTTTGTAGAAAAAGACGGCAAGAGGTACATCGACAGGGAAAAGGCAAAGGATCTTTTTATGAAACCTGTATATCTTGACATCAAGACTCAGTGCGAAATCGCAGAATAAGCCCTGCAAACCTCAAGGCGGGGAGGACTGACCTTCTCCCCGTCTTCTATATTTTATAAATACAAAACTCGCTTCGATGATGAAAAAAGTCATAGGAATCATAGCTTCATTCGCTCTCGTCCCGCTTTTCTTTTCTTGTAAAGGGGAAAAAAGCGCTGAAGAAAAATGCATTAATGCCGCTCAAGGGGTGATTGAGAGGACAATAGGAAAACTCGAAAATGTCTCATTCAAAACCATCCCTACTACGGAAGAGGGATTGGACAGATTTGAAATCGAAGCGACCGGCGGTCTGCTCAGCATCGGGGGAAGCAGTCCGAGTGCAATCTGCTATGCTATGGACAGATACCTCCGCGAAGCCTGCGGCTCGATGATATGCTGGAGCGGAAGCAAACTGGACATTCCCGAGATTTGGCCGGACTGGGACGAAGAAGCCGTCTCTCCTTATGAGCTGCGCTACTTCCTCAATGTCTGCACCTTCGGCTACACCACTCCTTATTGGGGATGGGAGAGATGGTCTCAGGAAATTGACTGGATGGCTCTTCACGGAGTGAATATGCCGCTTGCAAGCGTTGCAGCCGAGGCTATTGCGAAGAGAGTATGGCTTAAACTCGGACTTGAAGCCGACGAAATCGACAGTTTCTTCACAGGAGCCGCACATCTTCCTTGGCACAGAATGGGCAATCTGAACCGCTTCGACGGTCCTCTCGACGACAACTGGCACAACTCCCAGATTGAACTCCAGCACAAGATACTCGACAGGATGAGAGAACTCGGAATGGAACCTGTAGCCCCGGCATTCGCAGGATTCATCCCGCCCGCATTGATGAAAAAACATCCTGAAATCCAGGCAAGGCAGCTCACCTGGGGAGGCTTCCCGCTGGAGGACAATGCCTGCGTACTCTCCCCTGACTCACCGTGGTTCACCAAAATCGGAAAACTTTTCGTACGGGAGTGGGAAAAAGAATTTGGCAAGGCAAAGTATTGGCTTTCAGACAGTTTCAACGAGATGAAATTGCCTATAGAGGAAGGCGACGCCGAGGGCAAACACAAACTTCTTGCAGAATACGGAAAAGCAATCTACAACTCCATCAGCGCAGGCGACTCCGATGCCATCTGGGTCACCCAAGGATGGACTTTCGGCTATCAGCACGATTTCTGGGACCCGGAAAGCCTCAAGGCTATGCTCTCCGGAGTTCCTGACGACAAGATGATAATCATCGACCTGGGAAACGACTACCCTAAATGGGTTTGGCACACAGAGCAGACCTGGAAAGTGCAGGAAGGTTTCCACGGCAAGAAATGGATATTCAGCTATGTGCCGAATTTCGGAGGCAAAGTTCTTCCGACAGGAGATTTGGATATGTATGCAACTGCTTCCGCAGAGGCTCTCGCTTCGGAATACTCCAAAAATCTCGTAGGCTTCGGCAGTGCGCCGGAAGGTCTTGAAAACAATGAAATTGTCTATGAACTGCTCGCAGATATGGGCTGGACAAGGGAGAGCATCGACATCGACAGATGGCTCGAAAGCTACTGCCGCGCCCGCTACGGTTTCTGTGACAATCAGATGAGAGAGGCTTGGAAGCTCCTGCACAAGAGCGTATACAGTTCGCTCTATTCCTACCCTCGTTTCACCTGGCAGACAGTCACTCACGACAGAAGAAGAGTCAGCCGCCACGGAATTGACGACGATTTCGGAAAGGCAGTGAAGATATTCCTCAGTCTCTCGGACAAATGCGACTCCCCTCTCTATTTCAACGATGCCGTCGAGTTTTCGGCTCTCTATCTTGCGGAACTCGCTGACAGACATTATGAGAAGGCTCTCAAACTCGGACGCACGGAAAAGGGCCGGGAAGAATTGGGAAAGACCGTCGCCATACTCTCCGACGTGGACCGTCTGCTCGCTTCACATCCTCTCCACAGGCTTGACAGATGGATTTCGGATGCAAGAGGCGAGGAAGGCAGCGCACTTGAAAAAGACCGCAGGGAATCTAATGCCAAGAGGCTCATCACCACTTGGGGCGGATGGCAGGAAGACTATGCAGCGAGATTCTGGTCCGGACTCATACGCGACTACTACATTCCGAGACTCGAAATCCATTTCTCCGAAAAAGCCGGAATGCTCGACGAATGGGAGGAAGAATGGATTAACACCCCTTATCACAGCAATACAAAACCATTTGACTCTCCTCTGGAGGTCGCGAAAGAACTCATAGTAAATGAAAAGTAGCACATCCGGGATGATGCGGATATCACGCGCAGCCATAATTTTCACGACATTGACACTTGTCTCTTCAGCTATTGCCGGCTGCGGCACGGACAAGGCGACACAGACCGTATTTGCAGAAAAAGAACAGATTGAGGCGGTCCGCTCCCTCGTTGACCGTGTGACAGGAGGCAGGTCTTCCGAATTTGAACTCCGTCTTCTTCCGGAACGCCAGGACAGTCTCGACTACTTCGAGTTCAGCGCAGAAAACGGAAAAATCGTCCTTGGAGGCAACAACGGTGTCAGCATAGCGAGCGCCCTCGGGCACTATCTGCGAGAGTACTGCGGATTCCACCGGAGCTGGTGCGGAAACAGCAGCGCACTTCCGGAGACACTTCCGCTTCCGGAAGAAAAAACCGCCAAGACATCACCTTACAAATGGCGTTACTACTTGAACTACTGCACATTCAATTACTCGATGAGTTGGTGGGACTTCGACAGATGGCAGCAGGAAATCGACTGGATGGCATTGAACGGAATCAATATGCCGCTCGCCCTCACCGGTCAGAACTCAGTCTGGAAAAGGGTCTATAACAAGCTCGGATTCAGCGACAGCGAGCTGGAGTCCTTCTTCAGCGGACCGGCTTACTACAACTGGTTCTGGATGGGCAATCTCGACGGATGGGGCGGCCCGCTTCCTCAAAGCTGTATGAAAAAGCAGGAAAAGCTCGCAAAGAAAATACTCTACGCAGAGCGTTCACTCGGAATGACCCCGGTTCTTCCGGCATTCACCGGACACGTGCCGCCGGCATTCAAGGACAAATTCCCGGAGGCAAAAATCAGCACAGGCTCCTGGGTGAATTTTCCGGAGGTTTCAGTTCTTGACCCGGGTGAAGAGATGTTCACCGAAATAGGACGCCTGTTCATCGAAGAACAGACCCGCATCTACGGGACCAACCACATCTATTCCGCCGATACATTCAACGAAAACAGGCCGCAGACCAGCGACACAAGCTACCTCAGCGCAATAAGCTCGAAGCTCTTCAACTCAATGAGAGCCGTCGACCCGAAGGCTGTCTGGCTTATGCAGGGATGGCTTTTCTACCACGAAAGAGATTATTGGCACGAGCCTCAGATACAGGCGCTTCTGGGAGCCGTACCGGACGACGGAATGGTGATTCTCGACCTTTGGAGCGAGCGCCATCCGGTTTGGGAGAGAACAGAAGCCTATTACGGCAAACCGTGGATTTGGTGTATGCTCCAGAACTTCGGTCAGAACATCGTACTTTCCGGAAACGCCTCCCGAGTGGCAAACGACCCGGCATCGACTCTGACAAGGCCTGAGAGGGGCAAATTCAGCGGAATCGGCCTCACGATGGAAGGCATAAACCAGAATCCTGCGATTTTCGCCCTGATGCTCGAAAATGTCTGGAGAGACTCCCCTATCGAGATAGATTCATTTATAAAGAATTATCTTTCTGAACGTTACGGGCAAGAAAACGAAGACGCGCAAAAGGCATGGGAGATTATATTCTCGACGGCTTATGAGAACACAACGAATAACGGAGGACACGAATCCATAATCACGGGACGTCCGAATTTCAAGATAAATCCGGGTGGAACGACGAACACGAAAAAATGCTACAGAAGTGAAGAGCTCGTGGTCGCCTGGAAAAAACTCCTCTCTTGCTGCGACGCCCTCTCTTCAAGCGACGGCTTCCGCTACGACATCGTAGACCTCACCCGCCAGGTGCTCGCCGACTACGCATCCGTTCTTCAGCAGAACGCGGCCCGGGCATTCAAAAATGGTGATATTCAGGCATATAAGACCGCATCCGGGGAGTTCCTCACTCTCATCGACGAACTCGAAAAGCTGCTCGGCACGAGGAAAGAATTCCTTCTTGGACGCTGGCTCGGCGACGCACGCAGAATGGGCAAAACGCAGGAGGAAAAGAATCTCTACGAACACAACGCCCGCAATCTCATCGGCTGCTGGGGCGACCGCAACTGCCGAATCAAAGACTACGCCTGCAGACAGTGGAACGGAATGATGTCGGGATATTACCACAAACGCTGGGAGATGTTCTTCAACGAGACAATCTCTGCCCTCGAAAAAGGAGAGGAGTTTGACTTCAAGGCTTTTGAAGAAAGATGCAAGGACTTCGAATGGGAATGGACCTTCTCGAATGAAAAGTATCCTGAAGAGGCTGTAGGCGACGAAATCGAAGCCTGCAAAAGGATTATGGAAATATATGGTGAGAAATTAGACGAACTCGCCGACGACAAAGAGTATAAAGCAGCGGAAAAAGCTTATGTTTAAGAAAATCGTCATAGCAACTGATTCATTCAAAGGTTCTCTATCTTCAATGGAGGCAGGGAATGCCATCGCCTGCGGAGTGAGGAAGGCCTTGCCTGAGTCTGAGGTTATTGTTGTTCCGGTTGCCGACGGAGGCGAAGGAACGACAGAGGCGCTCTGCGGGGCACTTTCCGGAGAAGTTTTAAGAGTCAAAGTCAGGGGGCCGCTCGGAGAGAGTGTAGTGACTGAATATGCAATCGCAGAAGGCGGGACAGCCATTATCGAGATGTCCCAGGCGAGCGGGCTCCCCCTGATTTCTAAAGAAGAACGCAATCCCCTGCTGACAAGCACTTTCGGCACCGGAGAGATGATTTTGGACGCAATCCGCCGGGGCTGCCGCAAGTTTCTCGTCGGCATTGGAGGAAGCGCCACCAACGACGGCGGCACAGGTATGCTTTCCGCCCTCGGATTTCGTTTTCTGGACAAGGAAGGACGGCCTCTTGAAGGCTGCGGTGCTTCACTGGGGAAAATCGCGGAGATTGACTGCAGCGGAGTGGCAGAGGAATTGGCAGACTGCCGGTTCACCGTCGCCTGTGACGTGGACACACCGTTCTGCGGTCCGGAGGGGGCCACAAGGGTTTTCGCGCCTCAAAAAGGAGCTGACCCGGAGGCCGTGGAGGAATTGGAAAAGGGTATGCGCAGTTTTGCGGATTTGGTAGAACGCAGCAAGGGCATTTCCCTGCACTCTATGCCTGGAAGCGGCGCGGCCGGAGGACTAGGAGGGGCATTCAGCGCCTTTCTCGGAGCGGAGCTCAAGCCGGGAGTCGATATGGTGCTCGATGCAGTGGATTTCAGCAAAAAGATTGAAGGAGCGTCGCTTGTCATCACCGGCGAAGGCAAAACTGACAGCCAGACTCTCAAGGGCAAGACCCCTGCGGGAGTTTTAGCCTATGCCTCAAGAATTGACATCCCTGTGGTGGTTCTTTGCGGCAAGGTCGAAGACGCAGCCCTTTTGGAGGAATCGGATTTTGCAGCGGTATTCCCGATTGTTCCGGGACCTTGCAGTCTCGAAGAAGCGATGAAGGAAGACAAGGCAAGGGAGAATTTGCGACGCACAGCCTTCAATGTCGCAGGAATATTTAAAAATCAGTCGAAATGAACAGCGCCATTGCATCAGTCATAGCTCTTGTTATCGTAATCATAATGATAATCAAGAAAATATCTCCTGTCTACAGCCTTATGGCGGGAGCACTTCTGGGCGGTCTGCTCTCCGGCTGGGGAATGACCGGAACGGTGGAGGCGATGATTTCGGGCATAAAGGACATATCCCCGGCTATTCTTCGCATTCTTGCGGCAGGCGTGCTTTCGGGAGTTCTCATCAAAACCGGAGCGGCGGACTCGATATCCTCAAGCATAGTCCGCAAACTCGGTAAGAAACAGGTCTATACGGCACTCGCGATTTCGACGATGATTCTCTGCGGAGCCGGAGTTTTCGTGGATGTGGCGGTCATAACTGTCGCTCCAATAGCGATTTCGCTCCAAAAGAATTTGAAACTCCCGCTGCCAAAGGTGCTGCTTGCGATGATTGCGGGAGGCAAATGCGGAAATGTCATCTCTCCCAATCCGAACACGATTGTAGCTGCGGAAAACTACGCGGCAAGCCTTCCCTCTGTGATGGCGGCGAACATAATTCCGGCCGTCATCACTCTGCTTGTAATCGTCTATCTGGTTATACCTTTCATCCCGGAAAGACAGACTGCGACAAGCTATGCCGACCAGACTTCAAGCCCCAGGGAAAAGCTGCCGTCTTTCCTCGCATCCATCACCGGACCGCTCACGGCTGTGATTCTTCTGTCGCTCCGTCCGCTTTTCGGAATAGCAATAGACCCGGCGGTCGCTCTCCCTCTCGGAGGGTTCGCGGGTATTCTCGCCACAAGGAAATGGCGCGAAACCGCCAGTTGCCTTTCCTACGGACTGGAAAAGATGTCCGGAGTTGCAATTCTTTTGGTGGCGACGGGAACAATCGCAGGAATAATCAAGGCTTCGTCCATAAAGGATGTTCTGATTGCGGCGCTGAGCTCGGGAGCAATGTCTTCACTTGACGGAAACACTGCCGGCTACCTCCTCGCAATGGTTTCCAGCATTCTGATGACAGCGGCTACAGCCTCCACCACAGCAGGAGCGACAATTTCCTCCGCCTCCTTCAGCCAGGCAGTCCTCGCCACAGGAGCAAACCCTCTGTGGAGCGCAGCCCTCACAAACGCAAGCGCCACAGTCATAGACCACCTCCCGCACGGCTCATTCTTCCACGCGACCGCCGGCAGTGTAGGGCTGGACATCAAGGAAAGACTCCGTCTGATTCCCTACGAAAGCCTCACCGGACTGCTGCTCACGGGACTGAGTTTTCTCTGCGCAAGTCTAATCGGATAAGGGGCAACAAACTGACAACAAACAGATTACCATATAATAAATCATCATTTTTATGTCATCAAAACATTCAGATATGGAAAAAACAAAATTTTACGAAAGCCCGGACCTCAGCGTCCTGACATTGGCGGCTGAGCAAGGCTTCGCCCAATCCGCTAACATTGAAAGTCTAACCATAGTAGAGGAGGAATGGTAATGAAAAAGATAGGACTATTCGCAATGGCACTGCTCGCGATGGCAGGCTGTGCAAAAGAAAACATCGCTCAGGAAGAAAACAATCAGGCCAACAGCAATCATCCGCTTTTGGAGATTGGACTGGAGAGTACAAAAGTTGCTCTTGGAGCAGAAGAAAACGGTAAATTCCCTGTCGTATGGAGCGAGGGCGACGAAATCGCAGTAATCGACAATATGGGCATTGAAGGAAAGCAGAATGTCTCCATCTATCGGCTGAAGAGTGGAGCCGGAAGTTCGAACGGGACTTTCGAGCACGTGAGTGGCGATGCTTTTCCGGACGTAATCAAGGATGTTGTCTTCCCGGCATCTGTCGTACTGCCGCAAAGCACACTCCTCAGCGACATTCCGCTCATTGACCCGACCAAATTGGTCAAAAAAGAACAGACTCAGGGCTATGCGAAAGATAATTTCGACCCGAGTTCTCCGGTGCTTTATTTCCACAACAACAGCGACAAGAAAGCTCCCATCGTTCTCTCTCCCATCAGTTGCGTTGTTTGCATTCCGATTAAAGGATATGATAACAACGACATTGTGACCGCAGTGAAATGGCAACACATGGACGGACGTACTGTCACAGTCACACTAAACTGCCCGGAAGGCGGAGTGAAACTGTCTCAAACCCAGGCTACCAATTTTTATCTCTCTGTTCCCGCTACAATTGCGGATACGGACACATTTAACAGCATAGTCTATGTCTATCTGAAAAATGGGGCAATCCAGGTGCAGACTCCGAGAACTCGCAAACGTTTTGAAGCCGGCACACTCCACCGCTTCCCGGAATGGCAACTTGGCAGAAAAGCGAAGTGGACAATTTTGGGAATAGGTTCTGAAAGAGATGCCAGTACGTGGAAACAAACCCCTCTCGGACCGGGACAATATATGATAGACGGAAATGAGATTTCGTGGTGGGAGTTCAGAAGACAACTCAATAGTAATGGCACTGCCGCTGTAATGGCCGGTCCACATACGGTTATTATTGATTTAGGAAAAGTGGAGAATATCAAAGGTATCAGAATTAAGTCGAAAGAAATTAATACTTCTCCAGAGTATGGGATCAAAAAGAAGGATGGCACGGACATCTATGGTACACAGTCCTATAATCCACCGCATACATTCCACATCGGATTTACAACAGCTAAACCAAACCAAGAGATCATTAAAAACTTTGCTTCAAGCAAAACTTGGCCAAGCGGTATTACAAAGAAAACTTTCACCTGCGAAAGTGCAAAAGGAATAAATTACTATTATGGGACTGATTTTAAAAAATGGTGGGAAAATAGTTTAACAACAGTCACAAAAGCAAGATATTTATTCATCCACTTCGAACAGGGTTGGAATAATGATGGAAACGGCCCGGCTGCTAATATGATGAAAGTCGCCGAACTGGACATTATCACGGAGTAATCATTCGTTATGAAAAAAATCCATTACATAATGCTCGCTGCCGCAATTCTGGCAGCGGGCTGTACAAAAGAAAGCAGCATCGAGCCGACAGAAGACCTGGTTATCGGTATCTGCGATTCCGACACCAAGGTTTCTCTCGGAAGCGAAAACGCAGGAAAAGTCAATCTCCTATGGTCGGATGGCGATGAAGTCTCCGTCACCGGAGATGCAGGAGAATCTGTTTTCCGTCTGAAATCCGGTGCAGGAACGATTAAGGGTATATTCGAATACAAGAGCGGAGCAAAAGGTCATAAGATAATTCGCGATGTTGTTTATTCGAAGTCCGGAAGCACCCAGCTCATTCAGACTTATAAAGCAGGTACATTCGACGGCTCGGCCATAAGACTCGCCTACCATAATCCCACGGCGACTCAAAGTTCCGAAATTATGCTTAAAAGCGAGTCGAGCATACTTTGTTTTCAACTCACGGGTTCAGACAAGCTGACTTCTATAAAGCTCGCTTTCAAAAACAGCAAGAGCTACACTCTATCCGTTCCTTCCGTGCAGTTGAAACCCACAGCCACGCCGTTCTATATAGTTGTACCTGAGCAAACAGCAGACAGAGTGGACGTCACATTCTTCTCCGCCTCAGGCTCGATGAACAGGATTCTGTCTTCAAAGTCTTTCGTCGCAGGGAAAGTCCACAGATACAAATCCCTTGCTTATAAAGCGGACAAGAGTTTCAGGATAATGACCTACAATATAGGACAGAGTTCCAATCCCGGCACTATCGCAAATATAACTAAAGAACTCAAGGCGGATGTTGCCGTAATGAACGAGGTGAAAACGCTAAACCACTCCACCATCGCGAGCGGATTAAGTTGGGAAAGCTCTTTTATGGAAGCAAAGTCAGGTATGGGAAATATGATCTGCTATCCGGCGAAACTGAAAAAAATCAGTGAAACTTCCCTCAAACTCCCAAACATCAAAAGCGATGTGCCATACAATGAGGACAGAGTCTGTCTTTTCGTGGAATTCGAGGACTTCATCCTGGCCGGTTCACATTTGGAGACAGACGATTTCCCGGAACACAGCAGAAAGATTACAGAAAAAATCAAGTCTGACTACGCAAAGAAGGGCAAACCGGTGATTTTCTGCGGAGATATGAACACCAGACCGTTTTCACAGGAGATGAAGGACTTCTTTTCCGAATGGAGACCCATTTCCAGACTGGACATTGCAACACGTTACAACGCAGAACAACCCGACAATCTGATTTGCATCGACTACATCTTCCTTTGGAAGGGCGGACCGGATGTCAATGTCACAAAGACAGAAGTATGCAAGAAAGTCAGTTGCTGCACCCTCACCGACGCTTCCGACCACTTCCCCGTCTATACCGACATCACCGTAGGAAACAGCAGCCTCCCGCTATTGGAAGACAATTCTTCTCTCGGCTCATTTGATATTGTGCAGGAAACAACCTGGTAAAGCAATTCCAATCACAAAAGCCCGGACAAACTCCGGGCTTTTTGTGCATTTCCTAAGATGTTCAGCCCTCGATTTTCGCAGTCAGCTCAGCATTAAGTTCCTCATCTTGTCCGAGAAGCTGCCTTACGAGCCGATATACAGTCGTGCAAGGATTATGATTTGCATAACGGGAATCCGTGTATTCCCCACGCTTTGTCTCAGCATACCGTAATGCAGACTCCATCGAACCGTATGTGGTCATTATTTTAAAATTATCGGGGTTCTTTTTCGCATATTTGTATTTTTCCCTTGACTTGTATTTTGAGGAGGCATTCACGGCCGCCGAAATTTTGGTTTCATAATCCTTACGAGACACTCCTGTTGTTACATTCTGAAAATGATAAAGATACCACAATTCAAAAGCCTCATTGCTCCAAGCCACCTCTATTCCGTTCTTTTGTCCCAATGAAATGGCTTCATTGAAGTCCTTCGCAGGAAACTCATCTTTATCAAATACAGCCCAAACACGGTCATAGTCATTCTTGCCCTTCAAATATATCGCCTTCTCTACAACATCCTTCGTTCCACGGCCAAGTCCTTTTACCTCAATATCATACACTATAACTCCCTGCCTCTTTTCCGCGAATGCCTCAAAGTAATTTGGCTCGGTTTTAGTCCCTTCACAGACAATCAATATCGAACAGCGTATTGTCTTTGTTTCTCTTCGTTGCGACTGCTTCTTGAATTTTGAAGAAGTATTGTCAATCTTGATTTTCTTTGCCGCCATAGTCCTGAGATTTAGTCATTAAGGATGTATGGGATAGCGCCATAACGACCGGCTATGTAATTTCTCTCATAATTCGCATCGTTACGAGGTTTTGTCCCATCGGGAAGAACGATATCCATAAGACTGTACAAATCCGTCTGTTCCTTGGAGTCCTTTTCTGTGAACCAGATTTGGTCACGTCTAAGGATTTTTTGAGAAAGCAGATGCGTGTCGTGAGTAGTGAATATCAATTGTGCATTTTGGGGATTTGTCTTCGGATTGTTGAATAACTCAATGATGTACTGAGAGATAAGAGGGTGCATCTTTGCATCAAGTTCGTCTACGACAAGAACTGTTCCTGTATAAAGCGTTTCGAAAACTGGTCCAGACAGGTCAAACAGTTTATTCGTACCGGACGATTCACGTTCCTCAAATGGGAAATTTATCGTGCCTACGACCTTCCCTGAAGGGGAATATACATTATGTACGGAATCCAATTCAATATTCCTTTTTCCCTGTGTCTCCCTTTGAAACAAAGCTTTAAATTCCATCGGCAACTCCTGAGGTATATTTGGTTCTTCTTCGTGAGTCAGAATGTTATCGAATCCGAGTCTCAGCTTTCTGAAAAACTCAAGGGCATCGGCACTTGAATTTTCCTTTTTATGGAAGAACATTTTGGAATATGTCCGATATTGCCGGTTATTCAAGCCTGAAATAATGTTGAAATCGGATTGAAACCAAGAAATTACCTGACGGGAACATTCTCCTCCCAATTGCTGACATAAAGACAAAAACAATCGATTGTCGTTGGTCTTTTCTTCACACCCCACCCCTTCCGGGAAATTGGATTCTTCAACGAATATACCCTCCTCATCTCTCACAAACATCATCAGTTCCTTTGAGCGTGGCGTCGTTTTACGAAACAGCCATTCATCGACAATTTGTTCCCGATTATATCTGAATCCATATCTATAGCAATATTTCCCTTTGAGAAATACGACTTCGAACATAGTCGGTCGATTATTGCCTTTTAAAAGAAGGAATGGGTCATAATCCAATTCGTCATTGTCATTCAATTTCACAGACAACAACACAGAACTCGCCATTGTGTGCATAGCACTGACGATATTCGATTTACCACTGGAATTGGCTCCATACAACGCAAGCGAACGAAGCAGAGTATATTTGTTACAATCGGACAAATTGGTATCAGAACACTCTTTCAAAGCCTTGTCCGCTTCCAATACCAAGGTTTTCTTTTTCAAGAACGACCTGTAATTCTCAACCGTAAATTCAAGTAGCATAAATATCTTCATATTTTCAGTTCGATTGCAAACCTTAGATTTGCAGAGTGGTTCTGCTGCGCCAAGGTATGCAGCGCAAAAA